>Ga0116170_10000433_pt1 | contig 44344 bp, 32 predicted proteins | sample AD_JPNHW1_MetaG_FD_89797 | JGI IMG/M metagenome (GOLD analysis project Ga0116170, IMG submission 89797) | Active sludge microbial communities of municipal wastewater-treating anaerobic digesters from Japan - AD_JPNHW1_MetaG | ecosystem: Engineered > Bioreactor > Anaerobic > Digestate | place... | reverse complement strand
CCTGTTTCGGAAGGCAAACCTATTTCGATCGACAGCCATGAACTTTGGGTTTATGATATTTTATACACACCCGACAATAAGCATCTCATTTCATGCAGTGCTGATAAGACCATCAGGATTTTTTCGACACAAAACCAGGATATGGCACAGAAACTAAGAAATAATCTGAAAAGAAACCTGACAGTCGCCGAATGGAAAAAAATGGTTGGTGAAGATATTCCCTATCAAAAAACCAGGACAGATCTGCCTTAATAAAAGTATAATGTTAAATTACAATATATGATCTCCAGAAAAACTAACCGTGTGGCAGCACTTCTGATTGCCTTGCTCATTATGGGAGGGATCATGTTACCCCACAGGGTATCTGCTCAGAACTGCGATGATGTAACATTGAATGATGCCCGGAAAGCTTATGAGCTTGGTAAGTTCGTGGAGGTTACTACCCGGCTTAAGCAGTGTATAAACAAGGGATTTAACGAAAAACAAAAAATCGAAGCGCACCGGTTGATAGCAATGTCTTACCTGGCAATGGATTCGACGGAACAGGCCAATTACGAAGTCAGCGCGCTGCTGCAGATTAACCCTGTTTATGAAGCCAACCTTTTTGATCCGCCATCATTTATCAATATGGTAAGCCTGCTCAAAACATCCGGGAATATCCTGACCGTAACATCTGTTTCTAAAAAAGCTGAAAATGTCTATGAAACTCCGGCAACGATTGCAGTGATCACACGGGATGACATTATTAAAAGGGGATACAACGATCTCGTGGAACTGCTGAAAGATGTTCCCGGTTTTGATCTTTCGATGTTTTACGGGCCGGAATATGCCAACATCTATCAGCGGGGATTCAGGCAGAACAATACCGAGAAAACCCTGCTTCTGATCGATGGCATCGAAGAAAACGACCTCTGGACAAACTGGGCATATATCGACCGGCAATACCCGCTTTCAAACATCGAGCGTGTTGAAATCATTTATGGTCCTGCATCAACCATGTACGGGCCGAATGCCTTTGCAGGGGTCATCAACGTTATCAGCCGGAACACTACCGATGCCATCGGGGCGGGGAAAAGCATCGGGATCAGCGGTTCCCTGAAATACGGAACCTATAACACACAAACCCTTGATCTGAGTGTTTCCGGAAAAAAAAGGAATGTTTCTTTTACCGTTACCGGCCGACTTTATCATTCGGATGAAGCGGATCTTACCAGCCAGTCGTACTTTGACTACGATCCTGCGGTTTATGACGGGGTGGATTATTACAAGCTGCTTAATATCAATTCAGGCGCCAAGGAGTACCTGATCAAGAATAACCTGCCTTTCACGCATTCCTATTATACCTTATCATCCGACTCGAGCCAGCTCACCCTTACAACCCTCGGAGCAGAAACTGCCAGAAATCTTGATAAATCAGGGTACGACCAGGTCGTAAACGACCATAAGATCGGCTTTAGCAATGAGACCAACAGCTGGCTTATCAATGCCAAAATCAATATCGGAAATTTCAGCGTTGGGTTTCAGAGCTGGAAATACAGCCGTGGCGGCCTCACACAGTATACCGACACCTATGCTGCAGGTTCCGATAATAAATCCAACTGGAGACCTCAGCTGTCGTGTTTCTTCGTGAAGTATGAAAACCAGCTGAATGAAAAACTTTTCATTTCAAACCTGACCACATACCGTATCCACGCTGTTACCGAATCGACTGCACTGGTATCGGTATCCAATTATGCCCGCGGAAATAAAAAGCTGACCGATCTGGTTGACGACACACCTCCGCTGTGGACGACACTTTACCTATTTGAGATGTCAAAACAGCTCAGGAACGAATTAAAAGTGATCTACCGGCCAGTTTCCCGGTTGGACATCATCTCCGGACTCGAAGTGCGTAACAGCACGATGCAGGGTGCATATTATACCAGCCTGACCACGACGCCGCAGGATTCTGCCGTGATCAATCCTTCACCGAAAGGCGGAAATGAATTCAACATCTGGGATGTAGGTGTTTACAGCCAGGGAACCTGGCAAGTGATCCGGAATATGAAGATCACATTTGGTCTGCGCTATGACTATAATGTTGTAAGAAACAATGATGGTTTCGGCAGCGCATTAAGCCCGCGCCTGGCGGTGGTTTACTCGCCCGGAAAATTCACCCTGAAGGCGATCTACTCACGCGGTATTATGAATGTATCGAACTGGACCAAGTACTCGGCAGTTGGCAACAGGATCCCAAATCCAACCCTGAAAACTGAGAACATACAGAACATCGAGGTCAGTGCAGGCTTCAGGCTAAACAAAGCATTTCACGCGGATATTGCGATCTATCGCGATTACATCGATAACGTCGTTGGAACTGTCAGCGTTGAGGATAGTCCGGGAAAAGTCAAAAATGACAATATCGGCCGGTTCACCATCACCGGGATCCAGGGGAATGCCTATTATCAATATGAAACATTCAATGCCTATTTCAACTTCACCTATTGTGATCCCAGGCAGACGTTTTCAGAAGCCGGTGAAGTAGATAACCGTGTCGGCGATATCTCCTCGTTCCAGTTCAACGTTGGTGCCGATAAACTCTTTTTCGACCAGCTCAATATCGACCTCAGATTGAATTTCGTGGGCAACAGGGTAACGGGTGAAGGAACTACCGTACCTGCGAACTTTGATACCTTTCCAAGTACGGCCATTCTGAACGGAGCAATCACCTATTCGAACAAAAAGATTGTACCCGGACTTTCGCTTCAGCTTGTTTGCAACAATATTTTAAACACCCGTTATTTTGATCCGGGGACCAAGGCTGCAGATGGCATTAACAGCCCGACTGAGATCCTTCAGCGCGGCAGGCATTTTCTCCTCAACCTGAGTTATAATTTTTAGATTTTTAATCTGTCATGCCCGAAAACTATCGAATAATCAAAAATAATGAATCAGAATGGGGTGCGCTCTATATCCCCATAAATCCGAAAAAAGAGAAGAAATCGGGTTTACGGGTTGTGCTGTTTGTAAGTTATGATTCAGGAAACCTGACGTTGAAAGACCTTGGCCGTTTCGAATCTCTTTTCCCGGATAAGCTGAATATCGTTGGAGTTGCCACTGATGACCCTGTTGATCCGAAAGCAAAGATCTCTATAAAAAAACGGATCTGGAGCCTGTTTGATGCGGACAAGCACCAGACGATCATGCAGCGTGTGATTGATGAAAGTATGAAAATCGGAATTCCGTGTTATACCGGAGCAGTGAAAACCGATTATTTCAGGAACCTCTACCGTAAATGGAATCCTGATGTCCTGATCATGAATTGTTTCGGACAATGGCTTGACTCGTTTCTCTTTACATCCCCTGGGATAGGTTCTTATAACTTTCACCCCTCCAATCTGCCGAAAAAGATTGGTGCAGGAACGCAACCTTTTCACGAGACAATCAGGAACCAGATGACAAGCTCACCGATGGTCATTCATGGTGTAACGGAAATCATCGACATGGGTCCGATCATCGGGGTATCGCCGGCAGTAAATATTTGCCTTCGTGACGGCAGTTATCCTGAAAGTCTTGTGACCCTGCTTAATAAAATTACCAGTGTCGGAGGCTGGATGGGAGTTGAACTGATCCAAACCATTATCCGGAGGAAAGGGATGGAACAGCGCGGCTTGATCAATCCGATCGATTTCGGGAAAATCATGCCTGAATCGGTGAAGAGGATCCTTGCACAGCCTGCGGTCAACGACTTTAATGAAAAATATGAAATTCCCCTGCATCCGCTGATCAGTTAATCATTGCCTGCATGAATAAGGAACCCTGGATATTAAAACTGATGAACATTCGCCGGGAGGAAGCCAAACCGGTCTTTCTGCTCATGTGTTTCTCTTTCTTTACCGGCATGACCCTGACCTTTTATTTTACTGCCTCCAACGCCATTTTCCTGAAACATTTCCAGCGATCGATGATCCCGGTTTCATTTATGGCTTCGGGCGTTTTGATCTATCTCGCCTGGTGGAGTTTTTCAAGGATCGACAAAAAGCTGTCGTTTTCATATCAGATACTGATCAAGTTTATCTTCATCTTTATAACGGTACTGGCCGTCAGTATCGGGGTATGGTCCTTTAAAGGTTCATCATGGCTGATATTCATGATGTATACCTGGGTCAGGATCGTGGTGTATATTCTCCTGGTTAATTTTTGGGGTGTTGCCGGGAAACTGTTCAACATCCGGCAGGGAAAGAGGATCTTCGGGATTATCGGGATCGGTGAAGTGGTTTCGGTGATCATCGGATATTTTTCAGTGCCCCTCATACTTCAGTTCCTGACCGCTCCCGACCTGCTCTTCGTGGCTTCCGCTGCACTTTTTATCTGCCTGATGCTGGTTATCCTCATCCTGAAGGTATTCAGGGAACAACTTCTGGCATCATCCGCTCAGAAAGCTGTTGTTAAAAAAACAGTCACCAAAGAATGGAATTATCTGAACCTGATCAGGAAGCCCTATTTTGTTTTTATCTCGCTTATGGCACTTTTGCCTATTTTCGGTTACCTTTTCGTCGACTTCCTCTTCCTGGCCCAGACCAAAAAGGAATTTCCCAATAACCCCGAAGCTTTTGCAAGGTTTCTGGGTCTTTTCCTGGGATTCGTCGCCGTGATTGAGTTATCACTGAAATTCGTATCCGGGAGGTTCCTAAATAAATACGGACTGAAGCCAAGTCTGATTTCTTTGCCGCTGATCCTGCTCGTCAGCATTTTCATGGCTGCCGTTTTTGGAACGATTTACGGCACGGTTGGGTTGTTTTTTACCTTTATTGCCCTTGCCCGGCTTTTCGAAAAATCGGTTCGCGGTGCCGTTTATGAGCCGGCATTCCAGTTGCTCTACCAACCTGTACCGACCGAATTGAGGCTTACGTTCCAAAATCAAATCGAAGGAATTCCCAAGGCGCTTGGAACTCTTGCCACCGGCGCTGTCATCCTTCTGCTCTCCAGCTTTCCATCATTCAGCCTTGTTTCATTTAACTGGATTTTCTGTATTGTGCTTGGAGGATGGATCTGGGCGGCCTTTAAAATGTATGAAGAATACCGGAACATGCTGAAGACGAAGTTAAGCGAGTTGAAAACCAAATCGGATCATGAAAAAGCAAAGATGACCGATATTATAGGCCAGATATACCTGGGCGCCGGCGCTGTTAAATTCGAAAACGTCTTTCAGATTCTGGAAACGGCCGAGCCTGTCCTTGCTGAGAAAGCGATCGAGACCGCATTCGTTGCGGCCCCGCCTGTATTACAGAAGAAATTCCTCAAAACGCTTGTTGACAGGGAAGTGACCAGTGCATTACCATTCTTGAAAGGTAAGGGAATCAGTTCGATCCCTGATCCCGAAATCCGGAAGCTAATTGAGACGACAACCGAAGAACTGACCCGGGCTGAAAATGACACTTTTGAAACGCTGACTGAGATGGCAAGGTCACACGATCCGGTTAACCGCCTGAGAGCCGCGAGGATGCTTGGCACATCCGCCCGTTTCAATGCATTCAAACTCCTGCTGAATCTCATAAAAGATCCTGATCTTAAGATCAGGAATGCAGCAATCATCTCAGCAGGAAAAATCAGGCGTATTGAACTGTGGCCTGCAATAATTGAAAATCTGTCGGTTCCGGAATGCGCAAGAGCCGCCAGTATCGCTATCAGGAGCATCGGAGAACCCATTTTATCAGAACTTGACAGGCATTTCAACAAGATGACCAGCGATCATGCCGTGCAACTGGAGATTATCAGTATTTATGAATCGATCCCGGTCCAGAAAACCATAAAGCTGCTTCGCCGGAAGATGAATCATCCTGACCGGGATATCCGTTACGGGGTACTTTTCTCATTGAGCAATCTGAACTACCACGCCATTCCTTCCGAAATACAACTGATCCAGGAATGTATCGAAGAAACCGTTGAATATATTGCCTGGATCCTGGCCTCATTGAATGATATGGCGGGCGTAGCGGATTGCAGCAATCTCCAGGTTTCGCTCCTGGCTGAGCTCGATGAAAAGAAAGAACAGGTCTTCCTGCTTTTATCACTGATCTATGATTCAAAAACGATCAGCCACATCAGGGAACATATCGAAAGCAAAGACGCCACCGCTAAGGTTTATGCCCTTGAGATCAGCGATATGATCATTTCCGATGAAATCAAAGAGTTGTTCTTTCCGGTTTTCGAAGACCTTTCAGTGCACGAACGGTTATCACGGATGCAGGTCCGGTTCCCTCAGGAAACCCTTTCTTCATCAGAGCGGTTGATCGATATCCTCAATAAAGGGTATGCCCAATCGAACCGGATGACAAAAGTGTTTGCCATTTCTTTACTGGGCAAGATGACGGATCTGCCTGCAGGGAAAGCTGAAAACATCCTTGCGGCAAACCTGGTGCATCCTGATCCGCTGCTCAGTGAGGTTTCGGCCTGGATGCTGTTCAATCTTAACCGGAATTACTATTTAGATACCATGGTCCGGTTTGAGAAGAAATGGGAATCAGTTATACCCGAACTCGCTGAGAAAATCAAGAGAAGAGAGAAGGACAACGTTTTACTGCTGTTTGAGAAAGTGTTATTTATGAAAGGTCATGAACTGTTCAGTGCGCTTCCTGACCAGGCAATTATTCAGTTCCTGATGAGGCATCCCGGGATCCTGCAGCAAAAATCGACAATCACCGGTTACGACAATAAATTCCAGGAAATTTGTTTTACAGATCATGATGGAGCAACCTGGACCATCCCGACTTCATCGTTTGACGATTTCCTGAAAGACGCTCCGGAATTCACAGAAAAGTTTTTCAGGTACCTCAATATAACCATTGCTAATTGAAGGCCTATGAATAAATTGGTCACAACCCTCTTTCTGATGCTCCTGCCTGTGTATCTCATTTCGCAGACAAGCCACGAACAGGGATTTCCTTTCCTGAAGAACTATGTTCCATCGGAATACCGGGCACATGCACAGAATTTTGCAATTGTCAGTGATCGCCAGGACATGCTCTATTTCGGAAATTTTGCAGGTATTCTGCAATTTGACGGGGAGAGCTGGCGCCTAATTCCAACCACAAACACAACAAAAGTTTCAGCACTGGCCATCGATTCGTCAGGAACCATTTATGCCGGTGCCAGAGGAGAGATCGGTTTCCTGAAGCCGGATGAATACGGCGCATTTCACTTTTGCAACCTGAAAACCGGTTCAAAAAATATTCTTAAGCCTTTTTCTGATGTCAAACAACTTTTTGCCACTCGTGAAGGAGTTCGTTTTATTTCACAAAACACCGTCTTTACTGTCAAAAAAGACGGGAATATTGACTCATGGGTTGCTCCGCTGGAAATCATGGGGGGATTCTATTGCTCCGGTACCCTTTACCTTCAACTTAAAGAAGAGGGTTTGGTTGCGCTTGTCGGCGGAACAATCAAAAAATTTGAAGGAGGAAACAGACTTTCAGGTGCAATTGAAATCAAGGCGATCATGCCCTACTCAAACGATGCCGTGCTCGTGGTAACAGGAACACAGGGTCTTTTCCTTTTACAGCATGATCAGTTGACAGAATTCAGGACCGCAAGCTCTTCACGGTTGCAGCAAAGCCTGATAACCTGCGGCATCAGGCTGAATGATGGTACGTTTGCCCTGGGCACCTCCACCCACGGAATCCTGATTCTTGACCAGAAGGGTGATATTCTGCAGTTGATTGATAAAAGGGCCGGCCTCCGCGACAATTCAATCCAGGCACTCTATGCATCAAGCAGCAATATCATATGGGCCGCTTTGAATAACGGGATCGCCATGATCCAGATACCTTCCCAACTTACATTCTTTGATGAAAAATCAGGACTTAACGGTGCAGTCAATCATGTGATCCGGTTTAAAAACACCCTGTATGTCTCGACCTACCAGGGTTTATTCTTTTATGACGAACAAAAATTTTCCTTCTCCCCCGTTAATGAAATTATAACCGCATGCTGGTGCGTGGTTCCTTACGAAAACTGCCTCCTTGCAGCGACTTCGCAGGGTATTTTCTCAGTTGAGAATAAAAAAGCCAGACTTATTCAGGAAGGATTCGCACTTTCAATTGCCAGTTCGACGGATGATCCTGCTACATTCTACATTGGTGAAATGAAAGGATTTTTCAGGTTAAAGAATGCCGGAGGAAGGTGGACCTGTGAAAGATTCGAGGGGCCTGAAGAAGAGATCAACGACCTTCAGGTCGACGGCTATGGAAATATCTGGGGATCGACATTATCGAGGGGTATCCTGAAGTATGCGCCCGGCGACAAAGCTCCTGTTTTCTATGATCATGAAGATGGTTTGCCTGAGGATGTGGGATTATCGCTCAACAGGATCAATAACCACATGTCGGTTGCAACGCGAAAGGGCGTCTATATCTTCAATGAAAAAACTAAAACTTTCGACTCGATAAGCTTGTATAAAAGCACTGATCCTACCGATGACCAGTGGTTCTCGATCCTCATCCCCACTCCCCAGGGTAACTTGTGGGTCAACGATGGAGAAGAGACCAATATCCGGCTCCTGGTCAGGAATAAAAACCAATATCAGCCACTTGAAAAACCGTTTCTGCCGATCACCGACTATGTGATCTGGGCAGTATACCCCGAAGACAACGGTGTGACCTGGCTGGGGGGACCCGACGGACTGATCAGGTATAATCCTGTAGTCACGAATGATTACATGGTCCCTGAAGCAACGCTCCTTCGGAAAATTGCCATACAGGCCGATTCTACAATATTTGCAGGCAGCCTGATGAACCAGGTAAAAACCCTGAAAAGCAAAATTGAAGTAAAATACCGCTATAATTCACTCCGGTTTGAATTCAGCCTTCCCTTCTATTCTCCCAGGGGTGAAAACCTTTACCAGTATTTTCTCGAGGGGTTCGACGAAACGTGGTCCGATTGGGGAACTCAATCGCACAAGGAATATACAAACTTAGCCGGAGGCAATTACATCTTTCATGTCAGGGCAAAAAACGTGTATGGCAATATCACACCTGAAACAACCATTGCGTTCAGGATCCTGAAGCCATGGTTCGGTACGGTATGGGCATTCATCATGTACATTCTCGTTGCATCATTCATCATCTACCTGATCGTCATCATCCGGAACCGGCAACTTTTAAGGGAAAAAAGAGTTCTGGAACAAAGAATCGCCGACCGCACCGCTGAAGTCGTTCAGCAGAAAGAAGAGATCGTCAGCCAGTCGCAGGAACTTGCCAATAAAAACGATGAACTGGAAAAGATCAACACTGCCGTTAAGTCGATCAATGCCGAAATCAACTTCGAGAACCTGATTCAGTCGCTGTTGGAAAAAATGAGGGTCATAAGGTCGATCGATACTTCATCCGCGCTTGTTTTCGACAAGAACATCAATGCGTACAAATTCACGGCAAGTATCGGTTATGAATTGCAGGAACTTGCATCGACCACGTTGACTTTCGCCCAGGCTGAAAACAGATACCTGAAAAACACAGAAGAGGTTTTCGAGGATATTTTCATTAAAACTGACTTTTCAGGCTATGACGAATCTGACGTTCTTAAAGAACTGAAAACACCAAAATCATTGCTTGTCATGGTTATCAGGGTGGAAAACCGTGTCGAAGCTTTTCTGTTATTTGCAAATCTGTCGCGCGAGCAGGCCTTTGAACCGAAGGACATCAGTTTCATTAAAAACTCGAAAGAGCACATCGTTTCAGCCTTTATCCGTACAAGGATCATGGCTGATCTGCAACAGACCCTCCAAAATCTTAAAGATACCCAGGACCAGCTGGTTCAATCGGAAAAACTGGCTTCACTGGGGCAGTTGACTGCCGGGATCGCTCATGAGATCCAGAATCCTTTAAACTTTGTCAACAACTTTTCTGCACTTTCGGCAGAACTTTCGGATGAACTTCTTGAATTCGTCAACGGGATCAAGGATATCCTTTCACCCGACAAATATGCCGATGCTGAAGAGATTATCGGGATGATTAAAGGCAACGTAAAGAAAATCAACGAACATGGCAAGCGTGCCGAAAGCATCGTCAAGGGGATGCTTCAGCATTCGAGGGGTAAAACCGGAGAATTTGAACAGGTTGATATCAACAATATGGTTGCGGAATATGCAAACCTTGCCTACCATGGAATGAGGGCAAAGGATAAAAGTTTCAATACCGCCATCAGGACACAGCTTGATCCGGAAGTCGGCAAAGCTTATATCATTCCTCAGGACCTTAGCAGGGTCATTCTCAACATTGTCAACAATGCCTGTTATGCCGTTGATGAAAAATCGAAAAAACAGGTACCGGGTTATGCCCCCGAGGTTATAATCAGCACCCGCAGGATCAAGGATAAAATTGAAATAACGATCAGAGACAACGGAACCGGGATTCCTCCTGCCGTGATGGAAAAAATCTTCAATCCCTTCTTCACGACCAAGCCTACAGGAAAAGGTACCGGATTGGGATTATCAATGAGTTTTGACATAGTAAACCAGGTTCACAAAGGGAAATTGGAAGTTAAATCACAGGAGGGTGCGTTTACCGAATTCATTATTACCATTCCTGAAAAACAAACGTAATCCGACTGTCGCCAATGCTTAAAAGAATAATACAACTGGCTTTACTGTCTTGTCTGTTCCATGCGCCGGCTCCCGGTCAGACGATTTTCAAGTTCAACCAGTACGATATTATTTACAGCGGTGATTTCATGCCGGTGGTAACACTCTATGCCAGCTACCAGATCAATAAGACCTTTGGGGTCGCAAGTTATTTCTATGTAAACGGTTACGCAAAGAACAGCTGGGGAGAAGGTTTGATCGGCCCTCTGGTCACCCCTATTCAAGGGATTACCATCGGTTTTCTAGGGGGCTACCAGACAAATGAAACGGAATTATGGCGGATCTCGCCATTGTTGATCCTGTCGTATAATCAATGGTCTTTCTTTGGCGCATTCGAATTCGGAGGAAAAAGGTACCGTTGGGATTGCATGGGATTTTATTCCGTGAAAAGTTTTAAATTCGGCGCGGAATTCATCAGGTTCTATCAGATGTACACGGCTGGTCCAAGAGTTGAATTCACATTTTTCAAAAAACAGCCCATTACTGTTTTTTATACTGCATTGTGGGATTGGACCTACGGTAAATATTCATCAATGTTTGGCATTTACACAATTTTCGGTCCATTTGGTAAACAGAAACCTTTGGATGACTGACAAAAAACACAAATTATATTCACCATGAAAGCACTGGTGTTCAATAAGGTCCCTGAAATACTGGAAGTCCCTGTTCCGGTTCCGGAGCATGGGTCGGTACTGATCAAGGTCCTGTACTCTTCCATTTGCAATACCGACATCGAGATCATAAAAGGGTACATGGGATTCAAAGGAATTCTCGGTCATGAGTTTGTCGGGGAAGTCGTTACCCCCGAAAGCAGATTTTTCGGTCAACGCGTTGTCGGAGAAATAAACTGTTCCTGCGGTGAATGTTACCTTTGCCTGACCGGCAGAAAAACACATTGCCCTTATCGGAGTACCCTGGGAATCATGGATCACGACGGGGTTTTTGCTGAATACTGTGTACTTCCTGAGTCAAACCTGCACCTGGTTCCCGAGGATATTGATCCTGAGATCGCTGTGTTCACCGAACCCCTTGCAGCAGCAGTCGAAATCTTCGAGCAGATCCAGATCCGGCCTTCCCAGAATGTTTTCATCTTTGGCGCCGGGAAGCTGGGATTGCTCATTTCACAGGTTTTCAGGTTAAATGGATGTGAAACCATCACCTTTGATATCAGTGAGTCAAAAGTAAAAAAGGCCCGTTCTATGGGAATCCACGCGGCGTTGGTTCAAACGCTATCCGAGACCGATAAGGCCGAGATCTGTGTGGAATGTACCGGAAATGCCGACGGAATTGATATCGCCCTGAAACATCTTTATCCCCGTGGTAAACTGATCCTGAAAACCACAGTCGAAAAATGTGAGAAAATCGACCTGAATCAGATCGTGATCAATGAATTCGAGATCATCGGATCCCGCTGCGGACTATTCGAGCCCGCCCTGAGTCTTCTCGGCCAGCGCCTGGTCAACCCACAACCAATGATAACAAAGGTTTTCAGCTTCGAAGAGATCCTCAAAGCATTTGAATGCGCTGTAAAACCCGAAACCATTAAAGTAATCATCAAACATTGAGAAAACAGTGAATTTTAAAATCTGGAGGGTTTTGTTAAAAAAAACGACCGGATTTTAAAAATTTCTCTTAATTTCGCATAGTTCATATAAAACAAGAAAAACTGGTTTCAGATTCACCAACAAATTTTCACTCCATTTATGAAAGCAATCACAAAAATCAACACAGGGCTCGCGCTCGCGGCTTTTACACTTTTCCTTGTTCTTTCGGGATGCAATGGTTCATCAACCAAGGATCAGCAGGCCAATGAGGCAGCGGCCGACACGATTCAAAAAGAGATAGCACTAAGCCCTGAATCACAAAACCTCCTGTACAATTTCCCGACGCCGTTTGAGGTAACCATGATGCTTGAAAAAGCCAAGGCAGGCTTTATTTTCGATATTACCAACCCTCCTGCCGCTGCCAATAAATACACCACCGAAAAAAGCAAGGCGCTGAATCTTGGAGTCTACAGTGCGGATCTCAGTTATTCAGCAACTTACAACCGTACGGACGAAACCAATAAATTCCTTGCGGCCACCAACAAACTTGCCGATGAACTTGGTATTGCCGGGGTCTATGACCAGTCCCTGGTTGAAAGAGTGAAAAAATTCAACAACAATAAAGACTCACTGGTCGCAATGATTACCAAGGTATTTGGCCAGACCAACGACTTCCTTTCCAAAAATAACCGGAATCAGGTTGCCGTACTGATCGCTGCCGGTGGTTTTGCCGAAGGTTTATACCTCGCCGCCACCCTTGCCGAAGTTGCAAAAGATAATACCAAAATAATGGCCGTCATTGCATCCCAAAAAGACAACCATGGCAAACTCCTTACCATCCTCCAGGCGTATCAATCCGATACGGAGATGAAGCCCGTTGCTGATGAAATCGCAAAACTGGCTCCGATCTGGACCAACTACGGAATAGAATCCGGTAAGAAGATTTCACAACAAAATGTGATCTCTATCAGCGACCTTTCCGAAAGCGTAAGACTTTCCTTCGTTAAATAAATCCTGAAAACATTATTCTGAAAAACCGTCCCGGCAGGACGGTTTTTTTTTGCCCATAATTCTTAAATTTGGGTACCGAAAAACCCAACCCCATGTCGGAACCCATCCTAATGGCACTGGTGCAATTGTTTGCCATCGTTGCTGCCTCCGTTAACAAACAGATTTCCGAAAACTCACGAAAGATACTCGAATCATATCTTTCTCAACATCTTAACAATCAGGAATTAGAGGAATATTTAAAACTCTTCGACGAATTACTGATGTTTCATCTGCCCGAGCAACCGGAAATGGATCCCACGGAAGTTTACGACAAGACTAAAGCCATATGCAACCGTATTAAAAACAACCTGACCGCCCAGGACCGGATCATCGTCTTCATTAAATTCCTCGAATTTCTCACCGCGCTTACACGGGAAAACAGCCCGCGTCCGGTTACCGATGATCAAAACCTGGACACCTACCTTACGATTTTCAGGGCTGCCTTCACCTTCCCTGAACTGGAATTCAACGATGCGGTGGCATTTATCACCGACCCTGACGGGGGAAAAATCAATCCGGAACATTTACTTACCATTCGCGGGGAAATGACCAGTCCGGAGCCCGCCGGGAAGTATATTTACCGGGAGCGCCTCGATGGCAGGGTCCTTGTACTCTTCGTCCCTTCAGTCAGAACCCTCATCTGCCGGTACCTTGGTTCGGATGAGTTATACCTGAACGGGCACATAATCCAGCCCTACCGCTCTTTTGTCCTGACCAACGGCACCATCCTGAAAAACCTGAAAATCGCCCCGGTATATTATGCCGATGTGGCTTCGCGGTTTTTCCACGCATCCAGGAAAATCCAGATCGATTTTACCGCAAAAGAGATTTCATACCGGTTCAAAAAAAGCACCAACGGGATCCACCCCTTCAGCCTCACCGCGACCTCCGGGGAGCTTATCGGAGTGATGGGCGGAAGCGGTGTCGGAAAATCGACCCTTCTGAATGTTCTGAACGGAAACCTGAAGCTCAACGACGGTCAAATCCTGATCAACGGTTTTGATCTGGAAAAAGACCACGATGCATTGCAGGGGATGATCGGATTTGTGCCCCAGGACGATCTCCTCATCGATGAACTGACCGTTTTTCAGAATCTTTACTACAACGCAAAACTCTGTTTCCGTGATTTCTCTGAAAAAAAGATAATCCGGGCAGTCATGCGGGTACTGATGGACATTGATCTCATCAGCATCCGGAATCTGACGGTCGGTGACCCTTTGAACAAATTCATCAGCGGGGGGCAACGAAAAAGGCTCAACATTGCCTTGGAACTGATCCGGGAACCCGCCGTGCTTTTTGCCGATGAACCAACCAGCGGCCTCTCCTCAATGGATTCAGAGATGGTGATGTTGCTGCTTAAAGAACAAACCCTCAAGGGCCGGCTTGTCATCGTGAACATCCATCAGCCTTCTTCCGACATCTATAAATTGTTCGACAAGCTTCTGATCATGGATAAGGGAGGTTATCCCATCTACTACGGGAACCCCATCGATGCCCTCACCTATTTCAAGCTGGCCGGCAATCATGTAAATCCTGATGAAAGTGAATGTCAGAGCTGTGGCTATGTCAACCCGGAACAACTGCTTCAGATTACGGAAGCAAAGATCGTCAATGAATATGGCCGTTTTACGGGTAACCGCAAAACCACTCCGAAAGAGTGGTACGAATCCTTTCGGAAAAATATTCAACCTTCCCTGAAGCTAAAGGAAGAAAAAAAAGAGATTCCGAAAAGTCATTTCAAGATCCCTGGAAAAATAAAACAGTTCAGGATTTTCAGCATCCGGAACCTTCTGACAAAAATCACCAACCGCCAGTACATGCTCATCAACCTGCTGGAAGCCCCTTTCCTTGCAGCCTTGCTGGCGTACCTCACCCGTTACAGCTTCGGGGAGCAATACATATTTGGCGATAACCGGAACCTGGTTCCCTACCTCTTCATGAGCGTCGTCGTTTCCCTTTTCCTCGGAATGATGGTCAGTGCCGAGGAGATCATCCGCGACCGCCGGATCCTGAAGCGCGAAGCATTCCTGAACCTGAGCAGATTCAGTTACCTGAATTCGAAAATCATCCTGCTCTTTGCACTCTCCGCCATCCAGGCCTTCCTGTATGTCGTGGTGGGAAACTGGATTATGGGTATCCATGGAATGACCCTCTCCTATTGGCTCATCCTCTTTGCAACCTCTTGCTGCGCCAATCTTATCGGACTGAATATCTCCTCCGGGCTGAATTCGGTAGTAGCCATCTATATCCTGATCCCCTTTATCATTGTTCCCCAGTTGCTCCTGAGCGGTACGGTGGTCCCATTTGACTACCTCAATCCTTCCATCGCTTCGCGGAAACATGTGCCTCTTGTGGGAAATATGATGACCTCTCGTTGGACCTTCGAAGCACTTGCGGTTGAACAATTCAGGAATAACAAATATGAAAAGATTTTTTATCCCTATGATAAGGAGATCTCAAGGTATTCCTACATAACAGCGTTGGAGATTCCCACGCTAAAATCAGAACTGGATGTCTGTTTGCGAAACCTGATTAAAAAAGAGAATCCGGCACAAACCGCGAACTACTTCAAAATACTGAAAACCGAAATTCCCGGATTGCTGAAGGAGTCGGGATACTCCGCCTTTCCGGCTTTCGACAGCCTGACCGAGAAACTTCTGACCGATGGGGCTGTACAGAATGCCAAGGCCTATCTGGATTCGCTGAGTTTGTTCTTCTCTTCGCAGATGCAGGTCGTTACTTCGAAACGGGATGCGGCCTATGAAAAACTGGCCAAAAAAATGGGAGAAGAAGGTGTGTATGCCTTTAAACAAAAATATTATAATGAGAATCTTGCCGACCTGCTGCTCAATAAAACCGCTGAAAACAAGATCATCGAAGGAAAAGGGTTCCTCATCCGGAAGAAAGACCCCGTGTTCATGGAACCTGAAAGCAAATCAGGGCAGGCTCATTTTTACGCGCCGGTCAAAATCATTGGCTCCCTGAAAATCAATACTTTCTGGTTCGACTTTGCCGTGATTTGGCTGATGTCGGCGCTGTTATACCTGACCCTGCTCCACGATACCTTAAGGAAAGCCATAGAATATTCTTCCAGAATCCACTTCAGGCTTCCCCGAATGATGACACGAAAAAGTAAGTCGTAGAAAACGAGGAACCAGGGTTTCTATCGGATTCCCTGCCGGTTCCGGAACAGGTAAACAGGTCGAATGCTGAAATGCGATGTATGTAAAAAAGTCGAAGAGGGCGCCGCTATAATTTCACGCTATCCTCGTCGATCAGCTCCCCACTTAATAAAAGCAACTCTGTTTCCGTAAGCTTTGCTTTGAACTGCGCTGTAACGAGCCGGGTTCTCGCATTCAGCAGATCCTCCTGTACCTCTCTGAGCTGCAACGAAGATATGGAACCGATCGCGTAGCTTGTTTTCGCGATTTCCATATTGCGAACGGCGAGGGCCATGTTCACCTCCTCGAATCCGATCATTTCCATCTGGTTTTGATATTCATTGAAGATCCGTGTAAGGTAAGCGTCAAGCCTGTTTTCAACCTGTGCCCTTTGAATCTCCATCGATTCCATCGAAATAGCGGCGTTTTTATACTGTCTCTTCAGGTTGAGCCCGTCGAAAATGCGCATGTTCAGGGTCAAACCGACCAACGGTCCGAAATTCCGGTTGTATTGAATAAAATTGGCATCAGTCTCCAACCGGTAATAGTTATAAGAGGCATTGAGGCCCAGGGTTGGCCATTGACTTGCACGGGCCGATTTCACTTCAGTCTCGGCCACCTGTTTATTCAATATTGCCAGGATCAGATTCCGGTTCGACCGCTTCATGGCAAGATGAAGCGTATCATAATTCAACGGTTCCCGCACCGGGATGGAGTCGGTGACAGTAAACTTCGTATTAACATCCCGTGATAACAGGTCATTTAGGGTGGTTTTCGAGTTTTCGAAAAGTGTTTTCTGATTGGAAAGCCCTGCAATATCCGCGTTGAGTTCCACACGGGCTTTCAGGTATTCCATCTCTGACCCGGTACCGGTCTCATACTGCATCCGCGCCAAATCAAGCCTGAACCGCGATATCTCTACCTGCTCATTCATTATTTGCAGAACCCTGCCCTGGCGGATAATTTCGTAATAGCCTGCAATGATCCTTGCAACCGTATTCTCGATGGTGATCCTGGCGCTTATTTCACTGCATGCTTCCAGTTTCTTCAATTTATCGTAAGTAATAAACATTTTCAGCCCGTCGAAAAGCGTCCAGGTCAACCCCAGGCCGGCCGACAGCACATCGGTTTGCGCTTTGGGATTATCCAGTTCTGATCCGGTCACCACATCGACTTTTGCGTCGGTAAGACTTTTGGTATACCCCGCATTAATATCGATGACCGGCAGCATTCCGGCTGCACCCGGCGTTGCATTGTTGTGCGCTTCCCGGAAGGTATTTTTCGAAATGTTAATATCAAAATTATGCACCAGTCCGATCGAAATGGCATCCCCGAGTGTTAGCACCTCTTGTCCGGATAGTTTCCACGACAGGAGGAGGATGAGACAGGTTATGGCAAGGTACTTTTTCATTAACTGATATCTTCGGTCATGATGGATTTTCGTTCGACGGTAAGTTCGGTGTAGTCGATTCTTCCGGTTCCCGGGTTTCGCGAAAGGTAGGCGTACAATGCCGGTATCAGGTAGAGTGTGAGCAATGTCGAAAACAACAAACCGCCCACCACGGCAATTCCCAGCGACTGTCGGCTTTCGGCAGATGCACCCAGGTTCAACGCAATGGGCAGGATGCCCAGGATCATGGCCGAAGAGGTCATAAGAATCGGCCGGAAGCGCGATATTGCTGCACGCTGCACTGCTTCAGCCTTCTCCAGACCGGTCTCTTTCCGCTGGTTGGCAAATTCAACAATCAGAATCCCGTTCTTGGTAACCAGGCCGATCAGCATGATAATGCCGATCTCACTGAAGATATTCAGGGTTTGATTCAAATACCACAATGAAAAGAGGGCTCCTGCAACAGCAAGGGGCACAGTGAACAGGATGATCAGGGGATCGATGAAGCTTTCGAACTGGGCAGCCAGGGTTAAATAGATCAGAACAATGGCAAGAATGAAAATGAAGATCAGGCTTGAAGAACTCTCCGCGTAATCACGCGACTGACCTGCCAGGGCAGTGCCCACAACAGGCGGGAGTACTTTTTTGGATACCTGGTTAAGGGCATTGATCCCATCGCCCAATGTGGCGCCCGACTTCCGCCCGGACGCAACTGTGGCGGAAATCAAACGGTTAAATGAATAAATGGCAGCAGGGTTGATCGATTCTTCCATGTGGATCAGGTTATCGAGCGAAATCAGTTTCCCTTCAGCATTTCTGATATACAAGGATTTCAGATCATCAGGCCGGTCGCGATCATAACGCATTACCTGTCCGATGATCTCGTATTGATTGCCCCCCATGATAAAATATCCGTAACGCTGTCCGCTCATCGACAACTGTAATGTACGCGCTACTTCCTGTGTCGATACCCCCATTTGTGATGCCTTGTCCCGGTCGACCCGGATCCGCAATTCCGGCTTGTTGACCTTGAAATTGGCGTCGACAAACTGCAGATAATCTATTTTCCGGGCTTCCTCCAGAAACACGGGGAGTACCTCAATGAGTGTCTTCAGGTCGGGGGCAAGCAGCACATACTGAAGCGGCTGGCCCGAAAACCGGTCGCCAATCGTCGGAGGCTCAAACGGGAAGGACCTGATTCCGGTAAATGCAGGCAGTTCCATGGTCATTTTCTGAAACATCTCTTTTTGACTCCGCACCCGTTGGTCGGGTTCAACCAGATAGACAATGTACTGTCCCTTGTTCGGATTGTCGATGGTTCCCAAACTGGGCGATATCCAGGAGAATGAAACGGATACCTCCGGAAAAGAATCCGTCACATACTTGTCGATACGGTTAAGATACTGCTCCATGAATTCATAAGATGACCCCTCAGGCGCCAGCACCGGTATCCTGATGTTGGACCTGTCCTCGAACGGCGCCAATTCCGAATGGAGTGATCTGAACAATAAAAACACTGCGAGAATCAGTACCGCAAACACCGGAAAAACCAGCCATTTTCGATTCATGAAGCCTTTCAGTGAGTATCGGTAAATCCGGTTAAGCCATAAAAAGAAGGGTTCGGTTTTATTGATCAGCCAGTTGGTATTCAGGTGTCGTTGGACCTTCAGGATCCGGGAACACATCATCGGAGAAAGGGTAAGCGCAACAAAAGCCGAAATCAGGACCGATCCGGCTACCACAATGGCAAACTCTCTGAAAAGCCTGCCAATCAAGCCCTGCAGGAACATGACCGGTAAAAACACTGCTGCCAGCGTTATGGTTGTGGATATCACGGCAAAGAAAATCTCCTTCATACCTTTATGGGAAGCCTCTATCGGATGGATACCCGTATCGATCTTGGTATAAATATTTTCCAGAACCACAATGGCATCGTCACATACCAAACCGATTGCAAGTACCAGGGCAAGAAGCGTAAGGACATTGATGGAGAGTCCCATGACAGCCATGAGGATGAAGGAACCGATAATGGATACCGGAATCGCGACCACGGGAATGATCGTGGACCTCCAGTCGCGCAAAAACAGGAAAATGATCAGAACGACCAGTACCAGCGAGATGAGGATGGTCTGCTCAACCTCCTTTACGGCGCTTCGTTCAAAAGTCGTGAAATCATAGCCCACCATGATCTGATAAGATGCCGGGATCTCCTTTTTCAGGCGCTCCATCCGGTTGTAAAACTCATTGGCGATGGCAACGTTGTTGGCTCCGGTCTGGGGAACTACCCCGATCGCCACAACGGGAAGCATATGAAGGATGACGGTCGACCGGTCATTCTCAGGGTAAAGCTCCGCTGTGCCGATATCACTGAGCCGGACGATATTCCCATGTTCCTGTTTGATGATGATGTTATTGAATTCTGACGGTGTTTGTAGCAACCCGAAGGTCCGGATCGTGAGCTCCGTCAGATCACCCTCGATCCGGCCCGAAGGAAGCTCTATGTTTTCCCGGCTGACCGCGCGCTCAATGTCGAGCGACGTGATGCCATTCGATGCCATCTTATAAGGATCCAGCCACAACCGCATCGAGTACTTCTTCTCCCCGAAAACCCGGATGTCGCCCACCCCGGGAATCGTCTGCAACCTGTCTTTTATGGTATTTTCAACAACATCATTAACTTCCATGATGTCGTGTTCATAACTCCTGACAATCATGAAGATGATCGGATTGGCGTTGGCGCTTAGTTTTTCAACGATGGGGGGATCGACATCCTTGGGCAGGAGTTTAATTGACTTTGAAACCCTGTCGCGTACGTCGTTGGCAGCAGACTCCATATCTTTGCCCAGGTTGAATTCCACCGTGATCAGGCTTGACTGATCTGTCGAAACGGATGATAAAACACGAATGCCTTCAATTCCATTGATGGCATCTTCGAGTGGTTCCGTAATCTGAGCCTGGATGATTTCCGGATTAGCGCCTGTATACGTTGTGTTGACGGTCACCACAGGCGGGTCCATTTCCGGATATTCGCGGATTCCCAAATAAATAAAACCTACCGCTCCGAAGATGATAATCATCAGGGTAAAAACGATTGCCAGTACAGGCCGTCTGATGCTCAGGGACGAAAGGCTCATATCAGGATATCTTGACAGTTTTCAGTGGAGACCCTTTTCTTACCCTGAGCAGGTTGGTGACCACCACGGTGTCGCCAATACCGATTCCTTCGGTGATCTGAACGAAATCACTGTTCCGGACCCCGGTTTTAACAAGTACAGGGAATGCCTGTCCCTCCTTTTTTAAAAAAACGGAATACCCTTTAATCGATGGAATGAGGCCCTGCGTGGGAATAAAAATACTTTTTGTCAGCTCTTCAAGGGTCAGGTAAATCCGGGCTGAAGTCCCGGGTACCAGGATTCCCTTTTCATTAACTGACAGAGCCCGGATCAACAGGGTTCTGGTCCGTTCATCAACGGCAGGTTCAACAGCTTCAACTATGGCCGTAAGATCGCCGGGGTAATAGTCGGTCCGAAATACAATTTTGCTTCCGACCTGCAGGTTATGAGAATATCGTTCAGGAACTGCGAAATCAACTTTGATCCGACTGATATCCTGGAGATTTGCCAGAACAACGCCGGGGCTGACCAGGGCTCCGACACTCACATTTCTCAACCCGATCCGACCCGGGAAGGGTGCACGGATCTCAGTTTTGGAAAGGTCCACCTTTAAAATCTCGATTTCTGCTTCCAGTGTGTTGTGAATATTGGCCAGTTCATCATATCGCTCCTGGCTCATTCCGCCTTTCGATAGCAACACTTTACCACGTGTCTCATTGGCTTCGGCAAGTCCGGATTCAAGTGTCAGTTTTTTAATCCGGGAGGTTATATCGGAATCATCCAGTTTGAACAGCATTTGTCCGGTCGTTACCAGCGACCCTTCCTTCATAAAGATTCCTGTTACCTTCCGGGAAATTTCACTTACGATCTCTACCTGCTCATTGGCACGCAAAGTCCCGACTGTTTCCAGTTGATAGTTCACCGAAGTGTCCCGGGCAACATAGCATTCAACGGGAATGACGGGCTCCCCCCCACCTGCTTTTTTGTGTTCCTTTACCTCTGGGAAAACCAGGAACTTCAACAGGATCAGAATGCCCAGGATGACAACCGCTCCTATAAAAATAATGGCTCTTTTCATTCGGGGATCAACGGGTTAAAAGAAAACGACTTATTTTTAAAGGCAGTCCCGGGCGGGTGGATCACCGGAACCTGTATGGTGATTTCAACTATTCAGGAACATAAACTCCCGAACCGATGAAGAAATTGGTACCCGGAATGGGTTCAACATATCCTATTTTTAACTTCTCACCGGTCGAACCCGGCTTGATCCAATAAAATTCAACAAATCCTCCTCCCTGTGCTGCTGCCGCAGAGAGTTCACGGATCACATATTTCCCTTTACAATCCTGGTAATTGTAAAGCTCCTGTCCCTGCAGGTTTTTCTGCGTCGCATGGGCAATATTGACACACTGATAGTTATAGACATAGAAATAGCCCGAATGGTCATCATAAAAACGAATGGAATCGATATATATCCTGATGATCCCGACTTTACCGGCTGAATCGGGAATGGACTTCAAGACCTCACCGATTCCAACCGCCGATGAATGAACAACAGCCTTCGCGGTATTTTTAAAGTGGGCAAGATCTGTTTCAAAAGAAACCGGATCCCCGGTCTCATCCTTTGTACAACTTCCGGTAACTAAAGGCAACATTATAGAAATAAGCAACAATGTGTTCAATACTCTTTTCATAGGTTATGAGTTTTATTTCGGCAGTTATTGGAAATTCTAATTTCAAATTTCATAAAAAAAATCAATCCTCTAAACCATTTCTTCTGATTTGATCTATTTCTTGAATGCTGAATACTCCGGCCCGCAGAAGCTTCAGGTATTGTTCCGAAACTCCGTCGCCGAAAATCAGCGTGTCGTCAGTATTGATGGTCACCCTGACACCATGGTCGTAAAGCGTCCTGATGGGGTGGTGGCGGATCGATCGGATCCGTTTCAGACGAATGTTGCTGGTCGGGCAAATGTTTAATTGGATGTTATGGTCGCAAAGCCACCTCATCACGGATGGAGACCCGGCCGCCCCGATCCCGTGCTGGATGGCATCGAGTTCCAACACTTCAGCAGTTTCTCTTACCGATTCGGCTGACCCGAATTCGCCTGCATGTGCCTTACATTTCAATCCTGATTTTCGTGCCGCCTGAAATAACTTTTTGAAATTTTTTACGGGTTGAATATCTTCTTCATTATACAGATCGATAGCCCTGAAATATCCATATTCATTCATGGTTTCAAAATCCGAAAGGAGGACATCGATGGGAAAGCCCTTTGAAAATCCGATTTCCGGTCTGAAATCAATGCCGGGGGCTACGGTTTTATGATAGTATTGCAGGGCAGCAATGATTTTCCCCGGCGGGACATTGAAAATTCTGTGAAAGGAGCCGTCAACGCTCATCTCCAGCAAAACAACCCCATCAGATCTGGCCTGGAGAAAGGCGGCTTCAATTGCTTTTTCAATGGAACCCGGCAGGCTGAAAAACGGCCGGTACTCCTTAACAATCCAGTTGTTCAGATCAACGATGCCTTTCCCGGTCGATTTAAACCGGGAAAAACTTCTGCCATAAAACTTCTCAACGACCGATCGTTTACCACCCAGCAACCCGTGGTTATGCAGATCAGCCTTCTTCAACTGCCTGATTTCCTTTAATCGTGGGATCGCCATTTCTGTCCCGGGCAGCGTTATCATGAAAATTGAAATTACTTAAAGAAAAGGATCCAGCCGGATTAAAACCGGGCTGAAAGTCCAAAGTTGACAACGCCCCTGAAGCCAATACCCCATTCCATGAAACCGCCAATATCTTTACCAACCCTCACTCCGAATCCCGTAACCTGAAAAGCCATGGTGAAACCTTGATCTGACAGGGTTGTGCAACCCTGGCGGTCTTTCCAAAGGATCAGGGAACCACCGACTTCAAGGCCTGAGTACATCGATACAATCCCTTTATTCAGGTAATAAAAGGTGACCTTTGGCATAATGCTGATTAAATAATAATTGTACGTGAACTCGTGTTTGTTTGTCGAGGTTATTGCTGTACTTATCGGATTGAAGCTCAGCGATCCTCCCACACTAACCCAGGGTTTTAAAAACCGGTGATATTCAAAGAAAGGAGTCCCATAAAAAGAACAAGTATAATCCTTAATGGTATCTTTAAAGATCTCCATGCCGATGGCTGGCCAGATCGACATCAGTGAATTTGCCATTTCAGGACCGGTCAGGATCCCATAACCAAGCCGGATTTCATTTTTACCATTAGGGTACTCCTGTGAATACACCAGGTTGAAGCTGATCAAAAGCGCTAGAAGAAGCGGGAAGAAGATTTTTGTTTTCATGGTTGACGAATTTATTCTGTTTCTTCAAAAATAACGATTAATTGAAAAAGTCAATCAACCACGAAAGAAAAAATATTTATCCGGTTAAAATATCAAACAAACTGCGTATTTAAAAACGGTTGGGCCGGCTGCTTCCAGGTCCTATCACTCAACTCCATCGACAAAATTCAAATCGTGCATTACACACAGTAAACTTCCTAAATCGGCGCTGGAAACAAAATTGCTTTTATAAACAAAACTAAGCTGATTGACGGCCGAAAAGATCTGCGCATCGGCATTCACCGATTTCGCATACTCGGTGAGCTTTCCGATGGTGGTTTTTTGTCCCAGGATCGAAGCCATCATCACATTGGAAACCAGCAGATCATTCCTGAAACTGACCAGTGGCGCAAAATCCTCACTCCGGTGCTTCTTTTTCGATTCTTTGTCGATGTACCGATCTATATCGAGCGCCGCATTGATGAACACCGAGTCCTGGTCAACAATCTGTTGCATGTATCCCCCGAAATCCCTCAGGTTTTTCTCAACATCCAACGATTGATCAGCATTCCCGGCCTCACTGTAAAACACCTCTAACATTTTCATGGTTGCAACGAGGTCAGAATCGTGGTTAACCAGGAAATTACCGTACTCCCGTAACGTGATCATTGGGCGGCTATAAACAGGATCCATTAAAAGCGGGTGGTTGCTGATGGAATTCATGCCCGATTGTATCTTGACTACGATCTTCTCATTCAATTGTTGAAAACAGGCCAGTCCCTTGATGGTTTTTCTAAGCTGTATGGTGTCCTTCACGAACTCGCTGCGGAGTTGAATATCGCGTTCGGTCATGGTTTGCTTCCGGTATTTTTCAGCCTTGGCAATGGTTCCCCGCGCAAGAAAATCCGGTACATTGATGTAAAAAAGTCCGGTCACGACAATCCCGATGACCACAACAATAATTACTGCAGCAATAAGTTTTGTTCTCTTTTTCATAGGTCAGGAAGTTAGATTTTAATACTATATCCGCTTTAAATAAGAATGGATCGATGTTAGTACGCCAAATGTGTAAAAAAGTTGGTTAATGACCTCTGTTTTTCAACATTTTTTACCAGATTCGCAGATGGATTACAATTTCAGGGATATCATAAACTGGTCGGAAGGTGCCATCGGGCCATAGGCTCTTGAAAATCCGAACGACAATGTCGATTTCAGGAGGGAGAACAGAACGAGCTCTAAATCAAGCTGTACACCGGAGGCAAAGAACGTCCGTTGTGGCTGATCATTGGCAACATTGGTTAAAAGTCCCATACCGAACAATGAAAACCGTGCATAGGTTGAATAAAATCCCAGGAGTCCGAGCTTCCTGAACCGGATGGGCCGGAAATCGATCTCTGTGGTCAGTTTGCCATAATTGAGGGCACTCAGTTCATCGATCTCAACGCCCGGGAAACTCGACATTTCACGATACTGCTGGGCAGAACGGTAGTCTAAATAATTATTTCCGAATCCCCCGAAATAAAAATAAGAGTTCGTTTTATCCGATTCCCCGAAACTTTGTCCGACCGAGGTGCGAAACCACAAGGATGAATTTCTGATTGGCAGCAGAAACCCCACATCGAAGTTGTTTATCAGTTGCGGATAGAATGTTTGCCGTGCGAAACTGGAATAGGCATAAACGCTCCAGTCGTAACCCTGTTCAGGTTCGATGGCCCCCAGTGATTTCCGTAAATAACTCTTGTGGAAGTTAATCGTACCAACGTACAGATTGCGGTAATCGGATGCAATGTTCTGATAAAACGGCAACGTCTCAAGATCGCCGTACGCGGTCAGTTTGACATAAAAATCGGTCTTTTCCGGGCTCAACCGGTTAAAAAGCTTATAATACTTTGCCGAAACCGAATATCCGGCCCGGCTGAATTTCGTGGGTCCGAACAGGTCGTAGAAATCGGCATAGTTGTAATGCGCCGCAAACGACCAATTCCAGATATTGTATTCAGCCGAAAGATGGATGGTCTGTTTCAGGGGAAGGTTGGGTTGAGGCGAAAAGGACCATTTCAGCGTCAGGGAATTCAATCCCATCGGATCCATAAAATTCATACGGTATCCGGCCGTAAGGTACATCTTGTAACCCTGGATAATGGGATAAGCATTGGCAAGTTTGAGTTCCTTGATGGGAATGTATCTTTTTTCAGTGACACCGATGGAATCGAGGTTGATCCTGGAAGGGGGTTTGAGCATCCAGGACTCAACCACAGGATATTTGTGAAATATCTTTTGCCCCAGAAATTCGATGGCATTTACATCACTCAGCGTGTCAATTTTCAGCATTCCGGGCACCATGCCGTCTTTTGTGTATTCAAGCACGAGCATGGAATCAGGTGATACCGGTAACGGTCTGAAAAAACCGCTGGTGGCATTGGTCAGGATTTCGGGTTTCAACGTCTCAAGCGATATCCTGAAAACGTTCGAAACCCCTGTATAATAAGATGTTCCGTAAAGATACCTGCCATCCGGAGAGAAAACAAAGTTTGCAGCCGGGTTGTCTTCGAACTCATAAATCTCTTTATAATCGGTTTTCCCGGCCAGGAGTTCAGAGATCCGTAACAGGACAATTTTTTGGCGTCCCTGTATGTCGGAGAGGGTTCCCGAAATGAAGGCTCCGTCGGGTGAGACATCCAGGTCGGAGAAATCCTTCCCGAACGGCAAGGTATAAAGTTCCTGCCATTTTTTATAAGGTGACAGAAACCGAACCAGCGTCGATCGCCCGCTCATATTCTGAACCCCGTAAAGCGCACGGTCCTTCAGGTTGAAGACGAGGTTGCCGGCCCGGGAATATTTAATAAGCTTCTGGGTTTTTCCGGTCCGGATGTCGACCATCTGAAGACCGCGCCAGTCATTGTTGTGGGTCGAAACAAAGAGTGTTTTAGTAGAATCATCATAAGCCAGGCTAGTCACATAATACAAGGCAGGGCTCGGTACCGGATCAATGCGTTTCATTTCGCCCGTTTTTACATCAATGGCCGCGATATGAGCCAGTTTTCCGGGGTAGTTCACCGCCATGTAAATTTTACCGGCGTCTTTGTCGTAATGTGGCCGGGATGCAGATCCAACCGGCTTTTCCGTTATCCTACGATACCGGGTCTCAGGGAACTCCCGGATCCGGGCAATGTTATCCTGCTGAAACCAGTGTTCCCAGGTAATCCATTTCGCCCACTCTTTCTGGATTGGGATTCCGTAAACCTTTTTGAATTGATTGGCATAAAACCGCCGGCTGGTATCGGATCTCGAATAGAATTCCTTCAATTTATCCATTCCGTAATGATAGGCAAGGTAACTCACAAACCGCGTCCCGTAAAGGTAAGAGTTCACCCCTACCTGGAAATCTATTGCCGTTCCTTCGGTCTCAAGCCCGATCACGTTGTAAAAAAAACTGCTGTCGCGCACCATGGTCCGGAACACCATCTCGTCATATCCACCCATGACCCTGCCCACGCCGCCACTCATCCAGGTCTCCATGAATACGGCAATTCCTTCGTGATACCACCGGGGCGAATACCACCGGGGTGTCGTAAAATAACTGTAGATGAGCGACAAGGGATCTTTGCTATCAGGGCTTACTTTCCCTCCGAAAATCTTCTGAAGGATCCGGTCGCCTTTTGAAGTCTTGTCGCACATAACCTGATGGGTCAGTTCATGACTCATCAGCCACTGCATGCGTTCATTCGAAGGCACAACAGAATAAGTATAATCAAAGGGAGAAATGCCGATGTTCAAAAAATTCCAGGGAATGACCATGGTTCCTCCATTCCCGACATCCGAGAAGTCATTGAAAAGAATGTTGGTTTCACCGGTAGGTTCATAATCCCAGAAATCTTTATGAAAGATCAGCGCGTTTTCAAATGAACGTGCCGCATGAGGCACCAGATATGAAGTATTCTTGTCCAGGAAGACCAGCCTAACATCCGGGGTTTCAAATTTCTGAATTTTGATTCTCTGGGCATCGAGCGTGAAGGGTATCAGGCTGATCAATAAGAAGAAAGAACCTGATCGGATCAGGGATAAACGATGTATCACATTTTTCATGGAACAGGAGATGAAAATAGTATTTCAAATGTACTGAATTCATTTAATTTACATTTATTTCATTTGAAAAAATCAACTTCAGAGCGGAGTAAAAAGAAAGGCAGTGATTACGTTCCGGATAATCCGTAAATAATCACTGCCACTGCCTGTTCTCAAATTCTCTTATTCTTATGCAGGCCGGATGATGGCGTTTCTATTGCTCATAAAGATTGAGTCCCATGACATCACCCAACTGTTGGCTCATGGCGACAAAATTCGATCCGAAACAGATTGACGAAAGCTCCTGCTGCGAGCTTAAAATATTGGAAAGCTGGGCTGAACTCAGGTGACTACTTAGGTTTTGTGATTGCAGAACAGAACTCAACGGGTAACTCGATAAGACCAGGTTTAGCCCTTCATTAGAACAGATGGCTATACCAATGATATCCTGATTCCTTTGGATGATTGAGGCCGACAGCGCTGAAGAGAGCTGGTTGTCGAGGGTTGAAACATTTTTAACCACAAATTCAAGTGTAAGGCTGCTATAAAAAACCATGTTTCCAACCTGGTGCGACCCGATCGCCGCACTCTCCAGCTGATGGCTTTCCACCTTTTGGGATGCGACAGCGTTTACCTGCTGAGCCTGGATGATCTCCTGCAATTGTTCGGCAGAACAAACCGAGATCTGGCTTTCATAAGTAACAGAGCCAAACTTTTGACTATTCATTAAGGCTGATGTGCCTAATGATGCACTACCCAATTGCACTGCCTCAAATACGATTTTTAAATCCTGTTGCGACGACAGAGCATAATCGAGGAGGTTCATCGAGAGCTCCTTATCCTGAAGCACTCCTGACAACTGGATACCCTTAACCAGAAGCTGGTCGCGTATCGACTTTAACTGTGCCAGTTCGGTCTTACGGGCCCGCAGGGTCTTATTGTTGATCATAAAATTATCCATGCTGATCAGGGCATCTTCAAGCACCGAATCTTTTTCATTCAGGTTGTTTACATAGTTGCCGAATTCACGAAGGTTTTTTTCAATATCGGCCGATTGATCCGATTCATCTTTAAGATAAAATCCGGTCAGCATCGAAATAGTCGATCCCAGCGTCCGGGTATTGTTCTTAATGAAGTCGGAATAATCCATCAGGATATTCATCTTGGCACATCCTCCTGACTGGCTGCAGATACCGTGGTCCTGGAATACCGTCACACAGGAGTCGATCTTTTTACTCAAGTCCATGGTGAACAGGGAAAAATAGATCAGGCCCTGGATCATACTTTTCAGTTGTGCCGTGTCCCGGGTGAATTCACTCCGGAGTTGAACATCCTTTTCCGACATCTGTACCTTGTGGTACTTTTCAGCTTTACCAAAAGTTCCGGATGTAAGGCCTGTATAAACCGATGGGAAGAACAGTGACACCGCGAGTAAAATCACTGCAATGGCTACAACCACACTGATGATTACTTTAACTTGCTTTTTCATGGTATAGTTTATTTATTTATTCCTTATTGACCTGAACCGAATTCTGGTATATGGGCATATCATTCTGTAAAATCTTGAAATTCAGAAAATGGGGCAGGCTGTTTTTATTATAAAGCTGGAAAATGAACTTGTTATCCCCCGTGTTGTTGATCTGGATATAATTGGCTGCAGCGATCGCGGTGGTTTGATCATTAACGCTGACATTCTGAGCATTAAGAACTTCGAAATTGTTATAATCAAAATCAATGGTCGCTTTGACCGGGTACAGGGAGGATAAATCCAGCCGTATCTCTACCACTTTTGTCGAGTATCTTACGTTGCAAATTGCCTTTGCAAGCGGACTTTCATACTGCAGGACATCGGCGGGCTTCATATCGCTGAAGGACCTGGAATCGTAAAATGTGCCTTTCACCTCCGAAGTAGTGACCCTGGAGCCGGTCAGATCGGCTTTCAGGAGTGTCAGAAGCAACATACCCACAAAAATTCCGAATACGAAAACAAAACTGAATCTCACAGCAGGTCTTGTCCAGAAACCTCTGATGACTTTTATTTCCTGCTTTTTTTCCTTCGGGGTATATGCTTCCATGTTGATCCGTTTTAAGATTTCTTGTTTCAGGTCGATGTCGTGCATCTGTTCCGGTTCGTGTTTGAGGCGCTGCCCGAGAGTCACCAATTCTTTGTATAATCGCTCCGATTCGGGGTGGCGGGCAAGATTGCGCTCCAATTCTTCCAGTTCGGCCGGGGTCAGTTCCCCGTCAATCCCGCGATGAATGTTCTCGATAATCTCTTTCTCAGTCATGTTCGAAAAATCCTTTTTCAATCAAATCCTTTCGCAATTGTTCCCTGGCAATATAGAGCCTCGACCGGACCTTTTTCACAGGCAGCTCAGTAACTTCGCCAATCTCTTCGTACGACAGTCCGCAATAGTACTTTAACAGCACCGGGATCCGGTAATTGTCATCCAGACGACGGATAGAATTTTGAAGGTTCCGTCTAACTGATCCGGGATCGGTGGCATCGTCAGCCTTGTCGGGTCTTTCCTCAAGCCCTGTAAGAGGCACCGTTTTCAATCGTTTTCTGTTGAAATTGATGGCTTCATTCAGCGACATTCGGTAAATCCAACTGAAGAACCGGTACCTGAAATTAAATCCTCCCATTTTTTCAAATGCCTTGACGAAGACATCCTGGGTAAGATCCTTTGCGGTTTCCGGATCCCCGACCATTCTCAGCATGATGTTAAAGATCGTTTTCTGATACCTGTCAATCAATACTTCGAAAGAAGAAATGTTGCCATGTATTACCTCATAAACCAGTTCATTATCGTCCTTTCTGGTCATAAATACGGGAAAAAAGTGAAAAGTTGGCGAAAGGTAATAAAAAATTGTTTCAGATTTTAACCAAGAAGTGACAGCTTCCAGATATCTTTCCGCTTCATCCGCAGTACCGGGGCAATGGCCAGGTAGCCTGCCCTGCCGATACTTTTCCGGAGCGCCTTGAGCTCCGTAATCTTATCCGGGAGATCCGGATCGGTAGGTAATGTCAGATCATTCTCCTTGAGCATGATCAGGCTCTTTGCTTTCATCGACAATTCAAGATACAGGCTGATAAAACAATAGAGATCCATGACCACGTCGACGGGGAAATGGGTTTTAATGGAAATAAGATATCGACCGGTTTTCGTCTCCGAGAATTTCCCCTTCCGGATCATCCGCAACATGGTCACCTCTGAATCAAATTCCAGCTCGAGCCAGTCGCGGATGGATCGTTCATTGGCCATGAAAATCAATGTTATGGAGACCGGAACAAGCACCACCATGAGGAGGGTCGACAAAACGGGAGAAAGTAAAAATTGATTGTAAATTCCATGGATCAGGATGGCTGCCAGGGCTCCGAGCAGGGTGCCCGTAGCCAGGCTTGTTTCCCTGTTCAACGCACTCATACACAAAATGCCGAAAATTGCCGTTGTCCCACCATGCATGATTGCCGTTCCAAAACCACGGGTGATCCAGACCATGATATTGGCTTCATCGCCCGCATAGGTAAACAGGTAAAAAATATTCTCGCAGAAGGAAAAGGTAGCTCCAATCGAAAAACCATAAATGGCTCCATCAATCATAAATCCGATCCTGTTACGGGCGACCAGGAACCAGAGCAGTGAAAACTTCAAAACTTCTTCAAAAACCGGTGCAAAAAACCCGGAGTAGGTCTCAAAACCTACTTTCAGATGGGCCATCATCCAGGTGTTGACCCAGAAACTCAGCCCGGAGCTTACAATCCCCCATGCCAGGCATAACACCAGGTTTTGCTTGTTGACCAGCTTCAGGCTGTCGAGATACATCAGCATAAACAGGAAAAGAAAGACGGGGATCAGACTTACCAGGATCTTGATGATCATAATTTTGGATTTTTCAGGAGCATCGACAGCTCTGTTTATATTGTTGCGCTATTTTATCAACCTGTTTCATCACCCGGAGGAGGTTCCCGCCCCATATTTTGCGGATCTGAGGTTCGGTATATCCCCTTTTTACCAGCTCGAGGGTGATGTTACCCATTTCACTCACATCGAAACACCCGTTCACGCCCCCTCCGCCATCAAAGTCGGTCCCGATTCCAACGTGGTCGATTCCGGCGATTGCAACGATGTGGTCGATGTGGTCGACAACATCACTTACAGAAGCAAGTACCGGCGGGTACTTCCGGTTCATTTCATTCCATTCCCTGCGGGCATGCTTCATTTCATCAGCGGTCAGTCCGTCAAAATTGTTGAACTTTTTGCGAACTGCGGTCCTTGCAGAATCTCTTGCCGGATTGGGAAGCGGTGTCTTTACATAATCGCTCAGAATACACATCTGAATTACCCCTCCATTGCGCGCTATGGCACGCAAAAGCGTATCATTCAGGTTTCTGGGATTGTCGCACAACGCTTTGGCACAGGAGTGTGAAGCAATGACCGGCGCTTTAGTGATCGAAAGTACGTCCTTCACGGTCTGGTCTGATGCATGAGAAATATCGATCATCATTCCCACGTGGTTCATCTCCTTTACGACCTCGTAACCGAACGGACTCAGCCCCTGAAATTCAGCCGAATCAGTGGAAGAATCACAAATATCATTGTTTGAAGTATGGCACAAGGTAATATACCGCGCTCCGCGGAGGTAAAAGGTACTGATCAGCGAAAGGTCCTTTCCCAGCAGGTAGCCATTCTCTATTCCCAGGAATACCGCCCGTTTCCCTTCTTTTTTAATCCTTTTGACATCTCCGGGGGATACTGCTTTTACGGCAAGGTCAGGGAATCGGTTCAGAATCCGGTCGATGGTGTCGAACAAGGCCACGCCCTTTTGGTACACTTTCAGGTATGCATCGGGATTTCTCTTTCCCTGGGAAACAAAAACGGCAAAAAAGGCTCCATCAAGCCCGCCCGCTTTCATTCGGGGGAAATCAACTTTCGAAAAATCCTTAACAGGATCATGAACTGCCGACATATCAAAGCCTTCCTGTTGCATCCGCAGGGGGGTGTCGTTATGGGAATCGATGGTGATGATTTTCCGGTGGATGGCTGATGCCTTCTTCTCAAGCGGATCGTTCCCCCCGGGCGCTGAATAAACCGTCAACGAGAACGAAAAGATCAGTAAAAGCTTAACAAGGTGATTTAACATGGATCATCGGTTGATCAGACAAGTTGTCGGCGGTACAATTGAATCGTGTTTTCCAGTCCAAAATAGAGGGCATCGCAAATCAGGGCATGCCCAATCGAGACCTCGAGCAGTCCGGGCACCGATTCCCTGAAGTATTTCAGGTTATCGAGGTTGAGATCATGGCCGGCATTTAACCCGATAGCTGACTCCTTTGCGGCGAGAGCAGCATGTGTAAAAGGTCTTACGGCATCCTCCCTGCCTGATGAATAAAGACGGGCATAGGATTCGGTGTACAGTTCAACCCGTTCCGTTCCGGTTTCCCCGGCCAGCCTGACCATTTCGGGATCCGGTTCAACGAACAGGGAGGTACGGATTCCCTTTTCATGGAACCGGCCGATGACATCCTGCAGGAAGATTCTGTTTTCCCGAATGTTCCAGCCTGCATTTGAAGTTAAAACCCCGGGAGGATCCGGTACAAGGGTCACCTGACCGGGAACCACCGCAAGAACCAGGGCAATAAATTCAGACGACGGGTATCCCTCAATATTTAATTCAGTCGTGACAATGGGTTTCAGATCATAAACATCCTGATATCTTATGTGGCGTTGATCGGGGCGGGGATGAACCGTGATACCCTGTGCTCCGAAACGCTCACAGTCGAGCGCCATCTTTAACAGATCCGGAAGGTTGCCTCCCCGGGCATTTCTCAATGTGGCTATTTTATTAATGTTAACGCTCAGCCGGGTCATTTCGGTTTTATTTTTTGCAAATCTACAATAAAATTGACCCTTGAAAAACATTTCGACCACAGATCACCCGGTGTAATTTTCTTAATTTTATCCCGTTAAGATTTAAAAAACAGTCAGGGCATCATCCGGAATTACTGAAAAACCACCTGAATGAAAGCTGTAATTCAAAGGGTCAGTAAGGCATCTGTAACTATCGACAGTCATATTACCAGCAGGATTGCGAACGGGTTACTCATCCTGGTCGGAATTGAGGAGTCGGATGATCAGACCGACATTGACTGGCTTTGTAAGAAAATTGTGCAACTCCGGATCTTCAACGACGAACATGGAATCATGAACCTTTCAGTACTTGATACCCGGGGTGATTTTCTGGTAGTAAGCCAGTTCACCCTTCATGCCAGTACGAAAAAAGGAAACCGTCCTTCCTATATTAAGGCTGCAAAACCTGAATCAGCCATTCCGCTCTACGAACAGTTTATCAGCCGGCTTGGATCCCTGGCCGGGAAAAAGATCGAAACCGGAACTTTCGGAGCCATGATGCAAATTGAATCTATTAACGACGGACCGGTGACCATCATCATTGATACCAAAAACAAGGTCTGATAGGGTTTCAGGTCGCAATGAGGAAAGGCATTAACAAAAAATTAACAAATTCTTTCTTGTCGGTACCGAAACTTCTTGTAATTTTGCATCATTCTAAATTATAAACTGAATTAAACTTAAAACCTGATAACCATGAAAAAAATTGCAGTATTATTCTCAGCCGCCCTCTTTTTTGCCAGTGTCAGCTTTGCACAGACTCCACAAACACAGGATAAACCCGCAAAGCCTGCTGAAAAGAAGGAATGCACCAAAGAGGTGAAGAGCGGATGTGACGCAAAGACCAAAGCTGCTTGCAGTCACTCAAAAGACGCAAAAAGCTGCTGTGCCAAGGATGCGAAAAAAACCAGCACCGATACCAAAGCTCCCGAAAAGAAGTAACATTTCGGATTTCTGATATTCAGAAGAGGGCGGTTCAATTCTTTGAATCGCCTTTTTTTATGAGGGTCTTCCGGGGATTTTAAATACGATCGGCATCCGCACGATGACGCGGACGGGGCGTCCGTTCCTTTTTCCGGGTTCCCACCGGGGCATTGCTTTGGTCACCCTGACGGCTTCTTCGTCGCAACCTCCGCCGATCTTCCGGGTTACCTCCACGTTTGAAAGGGAGCCGTCGGTTTCCACTATAAAGGTAACCATGACCACGCCCTGTACAAAACCTTTCAACGCAGCTTCGGGATAGCGGATATGCTGTCGCAGGTAATAGAGCCGCGATTCATCCCCGCCGGGGTAGCGGGGACGGACATCCATGGCAGTCGCCAGCCCGGTATCGTCGCCGGTTCCGGTCCCCAGTCCCGAACCCCCGGGTTGGGCCACCGAATCCTCGCGGGCCTTATCATCTGGTTTTTCGTCCGGTTTTTCGACCGGTTTCTTTTCTTCAATAGGCACGGAGTCGGAAACAACCGGCACCTGTTCAGGGGAGGCAGGTGGCCGGGTGAGCGCCTGCGCGAGTTTGCTCAGCTCATCATCCGGCGGCGGGTTCATAGAGTAATATTCCACCTCATACATCAGATCGCCTTCGATCAGCGGCGCCGGTTCCATGAAGTAATACAACCACGATCCCGATAAAAGTGATGCAAGGATGATCAAACCCAGGATAACTGACAACAATAATATGCGCGGGTAACGGCGACGCAGGTAGTAGGCTCCGTAATCTTTATTCCTGCCAATAAAAGCAAGGTCATCCAGTGTCGGTATCCGGGAATGTCTCATTGATCCAGATATAATTTCAGATACTCGATCTCCCTGCGTTCCCGCTTTGTCGGGCGTCCCAACCCCCTCGGCCTGTGCTCGAATCCACCTTCATGCTTAGACCGGAGTTTTTCATATTCCGAATCGGGTGTCAGGTCTTCCAGGAAACCGGACACCAATTTGGCCGAAATCCGGCCTGTGGTAAGCCCTGTAACCCTGACGGTTTTAATAATCGGGGGATGCGAAACAGCAATGATGTCGCCTTCATGAATGAAATGTGCAGGTTTAACAGGTATTTCCCTGATCCTGACTTTACCGGCCCTGCAAGCCTCTGTCGCAAGGCTCCGGGTTTTAAACAACCTGACTGCCCAGAGCCATTTATCGATCCGCAATCCCTGATCCATCACTATTTTTGTCTGAAATAGATTTCCACGGGAACCCCGGTAAAATCATATTTCTCACGAAGTTTATTTTCAAGAAAACGCTTATAAGGCTCCTTCAAGTATTGCGGATGGTTACAAAAAAAAGCAAAGGAAGGATAAACCGTCGGCAACTGCATGGCGTACTTGATGCGGATATATTTTCCTTTTGCAGCTGGCGGAGGAGTTTCCTGAATAACCGGAAGGATGTATTCGTTCAGTTCGGCGGTCTTAATCTTTTTTAACCGGTTCTTCCATACCTGGACCGCAGTTTCAACAGCCTTATAGATCCGCTGCTTATTGAGCACCGAAGTAAAAATAACAGGAATGTTCCTGAAAGGCGCAACCTGGTCAAGAATATATTGTTCAAAAACCTTATGCGTATGGGTGTCCTTTTCAACCAGATCCCATTTGTTCACAAGAATTACGACCCCTTTGTGATTTTTTTCGATCAGTGAGAAAATATTGAGATCCTGGGCTTCAAATCCCCGTTCCGCATCGATCATCAGAATACATACGTCGCTGCTCTCAATGGAACGGATGGCGCGCATCACGGAATAAAATTCAACATTTTCCGATACTTTCGATTTCTTCCGGATCCCGGCGGTATCTATGAGGTTGAAATCCAATCCGAAATATTGATAATGCGAATGGATTGAATCGCGGGTGGTTCCCGGAACGGGTGTCACGATGTTCCTTTCCTTTCCCAGCAACAGGTTAACAAGCGATGATTTACCGGCATTGGGCCTTCCTACTACCGCGATGTTGGGAATGGCCAGTGGTTCCTCCGCCTCCGGTTGATCCGGCTGGTCCGGCTCTCCGGGTTGAATACGCTTACTTTTTCGTGCCTGCGCAGTTTCAGACGACTGCGGCGCAGCGAAATCTTGTACCACGGCATCCAGAAGGTCGCCGGTTCCGCTCCCGTTCACCGCGGCAATCGGAAAAATCTCACCCAGACCAAGCCGGTGAAACTCATGAACCTCGTTGACCAGTTTATAGCTGTCGACCTTGTTGACCACCAGAAACAACTTTTTCTTCGACCGGCGCAACAGTTTTGCCACATCCTCATCCATCGGCGTAAGTCCCTCCTTCGCATCGACCATAAACAGGATAACATCTGATTCATCAATAGCCAGCCTGACCTGCTTTTTTATCTCCGATTCAAAGATATCGCCCGACTGATCTACATATCCTCCGGTATCGATCACCGAATATTCCTTGCCATTCCAGTCCCCATGACCATAATGGCGGTCGCGTGTGACCCCGCTGGTCGGATCAACGATGGCCTCACGACCTCCGCATAACCTGTTAAAAAGGGTCGACTTCCCGACATTGGGCCTTCCGACGATTGCGATGATGTTGGTCATACCTTTTAATGATTGACTGATTGACTGATTTATTGAGTGAATGAGTGATTGAGTGATTGAGTGAATGTATTTCGTTAAAGTTTGCAGGCTTTTTTTAGAAATATTGGGTTTATTCTGTCGGGTAGCCGAATCTTCTGAGGGCACGTTCATCTTCCCGCCAGTTTTTTGCGACCTTGATCCTTAACTCCAGGTAAACATGTTGTTCCAGAAAGGTCTCAATATCTTTTCGCGCAAGGGTTCCCAGTTTTTTTATGGCAGATCCCTGATGGCCGAGGAGTATCCCTTTCTGTGTCTCCCGGGCAACATAAATCGTGGCCTCAATCCGGGTAATTGTGTCCTCTTCTTTGAAGGATTCAACGCATACTTCAATGGAATAGGGAATCTCCTGGCCATAGTTCAGGAGTATTTTTTCGCGGATGATCTCACTGACAAAGAAGCGTTGGCTGCGATCAGTAATTTCATCCTTGGGATAAAAGGGTGGAGCATCGGGCAATAGGCGGTAAATGGCTTTAAACACCTGATCCAGGTTCGCCCGGTGCACCGCTGAAACCGGCAGAATGGTAGCCTGGTTCATCTTCTCTTTCCATTTTTCTACCTCTGCTTCGAGGGATTCCATATTACCCAGGTCGATTTTATTGATCACCACGATCACCGGAGTTTTAGAATCCCGGAGTTTCCGGAGTATTGTCTCCTCATTGAATTCGTTCCCAGGTTCGGTAACCAGAAGCACCACATCGGCATCCTCCAGGGCCGCAAAAACGGCCGACATCATAGCCTGGTGCAGGCGATAATGGGGTTTGATCACGCCCGGGGTATCGGAATAGACGATCTGATAGTCATCTCCGCTCAGAATTCCCATGATCCTGTGGCGGGTGGTTTGTGCTTTCGGGGTGATGATTGACAATTGTTCACCCACGAATGCATTCATCAGGGTTGATTTTCCTACGTTTGGATACCCGATGATTGAGACGAAGCCTGCCTTATGCGACATATTTTTTCCGACTTTGGATGAACAATAAAACAAATTCTTATCTTTGCACCGCGAAAGGGCTACAAAGGTAATCAAAAATATACTGCGGGGTGGAGCAGAGGTAGCTCGTTGGGCTCATAACCCAAAGGTCGAAGGTTCGAATCCTTCCCCCGCTACAACAAATCCCGATGCGCTAGCATTCGGGATTTTTCTTTTTCGAGAAGGACGCAAACTCGTTTGCGGAACTGAAGCGGAAAAGAAAAAGACCGTGAGCGAACGAAGTGAGCGTAAGACTTTAGTGGTTTATCCGACAAACCAGGGAATCAACATTAAGACAGTCATTAAAGAACTGAAATTCGATCATGTATAATTACCTCAATGCAGGTTAACCACAACATCAAATTTCAGAAAAAACCCTGATAATTCTGACACGAAAAAAAATGCCCTCCTGGTGATGGGGGTCATATTTGCATCAGTTTATTAATGGAAACCGTCAAGCCCTATGAACTCCTATTGCCTTGCTCAATTTATCACAATATTGATGCTTGCAACAGTTTTGTTTCCTGTAACCAGAATCCCAGTTACTGTATAACTGCCGGCGTCGGTAATACGGAATGAGGAAACCATTATGTGTCCATAAGACTGGGCGGCAGGATAATTCCATGAAGCGTAAGACGATCCATCCGATTTATTGACCTGAATCTTCACGGTCGATCCACCCATGTCATCCTTTGATTCCAGCCGGAAATAAATAGTGGTGTTGGCAGAAAACGTGGTCCCAATACCAGTCAGGATGAATGGGTTGGTTTGGTTAACCCCTGTGCCAAGTTCGATCTTGTTTGTGAATTCAGATTCTGATTCTGAGTCGTCCGACTTTTCGCATGCACTAAAGACCATCATTAATGCAAACAAAAGAACAAATACATTTTTCATAGAACTGGTTTTTATTGTTATTATTGAAATTGCTGATTTAAAAAGTAACCAGGTGCATCTTGTTTTCGTGTTTTACCACCAACATAATTCCAAAGATAATCACTATTTTAATAAAACTAATGCATATTAATGAATATTTAATCCTTTTGTTCAATAAAGAAATTCTGTCAAACTTCCATGAATTGTATACACCTGATTTATTACATTTGATCCTGCCTAAACCCTGGTATTAATTATTCACGAATGTCAAAAGAAGCCTCCATCAAGGATTTAATGCAGATTCCGAGTATTGGAAAGTCCATTGCCAATGACTTATGGAATATAGGTATAACGAGCGCCGACATGCTAAAAGGCAGGAACGCCGAGGATCTGTTTGAACGCTCTAATAAATTTGCAGGCGCAGTCCAGGACCGATGTCTGCTGTATTCATTCCGTTGCGCCATCTATTTCGTTGAGACCAGGCCGGAGGAGCGTGATCCGGAGCTGCTGAAATGGTGGAACTGGAAAGATAATAAGAAGATCTTACTGATAAAGTGATCGCATCGACGGTGCACTTAAATTACTTATGACAAGATCATCCTGTTCATTACGGTCAACGCAAGTGCGGACAGAATAGTCTTTGGTGTTTTATAACATTGATCAGGTTCGGATTAAGCATCATATAAAAAAGGAACACTGTTGAAAATCGGGTTAATATTTCCAAACAAAGACAAAAAGGATAAAACCATCCATGTCGGACTGGGATATATTGCATCTTACGCCCGAATGGTCCATCCGGATGCGGAGTTTTCTGTATTGGATACCAGGGTTTCCACAAAAAATGAAATCAGACAGTTTTACCAATCACATTTTGATCTGATCGGGATTACGGTTCTGTCGCCCGCTTATTATGAAGTGGTACAAGTTGTCAACCTGATCCGCTCGGTTCGGCCCGGCACACCAATCTGTTTAGGGGGCGCCTATGTCACCACCATCATGGAGGAAATATTCAAAGAAACACCGGCTGATTTCGCGGTTTATGGTGAAGGCGAAATTACCTTTTCAGAGTTAATCAGTCATTTAAAAGGTGAAACAGAAATAAGTAAAATAAAAGGACTCATCTACAAATCTGACGGCCGTATCATAACCAACCCGGCAAGGGAACAGATAAAGGATCTGGATTCAATACCTTATCCTGGTTACGATCTTTTCAAAATGAACCGGTATCCCATGCACAGGATTGTAACCAGCAGGGGGTGCCCGTTTAAATGTGTTTTCTGCAACTCCTCCTCGATATGGTTAGGAAACTGGAGAAAAAGAGAGCCGGAACTGATCGTTGAAGAGATAGAATATTTAATGAAAAAGTATAAAAAGAAGACCTTTTTCTTTAACGACAACAGTTTCAACATCGACTTAAACAGGGTCGAAAAGTTATGCAGGATCATACTGGATAAAAAACTCAGATTTCTTTGGACGACTCCGGTGCGGGCAGAGCTAATCACAAAAGAAATAGCTCAATTAATGAAAAGATCGGGGTGTTATAATGTCGGGATCGGAGTTGAATCAGCCAATAACGCGATACTCCGGACAATGAAAAAAAATACCACCATCGAAGCGACTCAGAGAGGTATTCGGATTTTTAAGGAGGCGGGCATTGAAGTTCTTGGTCAATTTGTAATCGGGAGTCCCGGAGATACCCTTGAATCAGTGAAAGAATCCATTGAATTTGCCAAACAATCTGATCTAGATTTTGTCATGTTTTATTCCGTTCTTCCCTATAAATCAACGGAACAGTGGGATTATGTTTTAACTTCCGGAACCTTGTTTAACAATAAAATTCATGCATATCATCGTACCAAACCAAGAATCGTGTTTGAAACACCTGAGTTTTCTTATAACGATCGATTAAAGGCGGTAAAACTGGCAGAAGAAGAAGGATATTACTCAGATTCAAACCAAAAAAACTTTCTCTACGATTTCGGTAAAGACCTCGCTTGTTGGCTGCAACAATATTTGCCGGATAAATTATTCAGGTATATATACGTTCCCATGAAACGTATTTACAGAAACAACTTGTGGAAAAAAATCGATAAATAAAACTGCAATCTCCCGTTGTTGTTCGTAACCGGGCGATCACGACCCTGCGTACACCCACTCACGCCCTTCATTCATAAAATCCGTTCCATTCCGAATCCAAACCACAAAAAAGTGTAAAAATATTTTACACTTTTTACATAAGTGTAAATATTCTTTACACTTTTTTCACTTGGAAATTTTCATATATATCTGTCTTATAATAATATAACTCGGCGGTACATTTTTTGTACATATGTATTATGATTTTATATTAAAATACTTCTCTGTTACTACAATAACCTATTCCGACCATTCTCATCGGATCTTTTGCTGTACTCAACATCAGGGCGGGATTCAGACTCTAAAAGAATAAAACAATATTCAGTTAGCAAGCCAAATCAGCACTATTGCAATAACCTTTAAACCCAAAAACATGAAACAGAAAAACAAATTCTTTTTTTACTCGATTTTGATATCGGGTATCACTTTAATGGTCGGCTTTACGATCCAATCCAAATCCCAGACTTATGACCTGAACTTTGCAGCCTTGGGAGGGACTGCACCCAAAATTGAATATATTGTGGTTGAAAACCTTGACCGAAACACTTCCGTCACCCTTGATGGCTCTGAGACTTTACACCTGGTTTCGATTATTGATGTTCAAGATATGAATGGCGTGACCCCACTTCGGATTCATCCGAATCCAATGAATGGAAATGCAGAGGTATCTTTGTATATCAAGGAATCGGGCTTAGTTCGCCTGAATGTTTATAACATGAATGGAAACAGTGTAATAAAGACTGAAAAGCATCTGGAATCAGGACCACATCTTTTTCTGCTCGAACATCTGGATCAGGGCATGTATCTCGTTAACATGAGTGGGGGTGGTTCTGTGTCATCGATAAAAATTTTAAGTAAGTTCTCCGACGGGTGCGCTGTTTCACTCAAATATTCAGGAAAAAACGGAGAATCCATTGATGAAACCGATCAGACCGCGAATAGCCGAAGCAATGAAATGATTTATGCTCCAGGTGAGGTTCTGAAGTTCACGGCCTATTCGGGAACAGTTACTTCGGTTCAAACCGATGTTCCTGAAAGCAGTAAAACTATTACGTTCATCTTTAATCCAGCTATCAAAGCAAAAGGAGGGCCCTGGCTCTGTGGATCGACCATGACCGTCACCCATACCGCTGGAAATGTAGCCCCGGTAACGAAAAATGATGTTGTTTATGGTACTGCCACAAACATCCCGGGTGAACCTTTAAAATGCTGGATCACCAGCAACCTGGGATCCGATCATCAGGCTTCCGGTATTAATGATGCAACGGAAGCATCGGCCGGATGGTACTGGCAATTTAACCGTAAGCAGGGATATAAACACGATGGATTCACAAGAACACCAAATACCACCTGGATAACCTATATTTCCGAAAATTCTGACTGGACTTTAACCGAAGATCCGTGCCGGTTATTGCTTCAGAGCGACTGGAGAATTCCGACAGGTTCAGAATGGCGGAATGTTTCAGATAACTGGATCAGTCCATGGACTTCAGGATTATACATGCATCATGCGGGATTTCTCGGGGTCAGTAATGGCAATTTATATTTCAGGGGATCAACCGGTGTTTACTGGAGCAGCACCCAGGAGGATAATAATCATGCGAGTTATCTCTACTTTGACTGGGGTCCTGACTTATACCGTAATAAACCCTATGGGTACCCGCTACGGTGTGTCAGTGATTACTGCCTGACATCGGATGCCGGCCCCGATCAGAACGTCTGTGGCGCGACGACGACGTTGTCAGCAATTGATCCGACTCCAGGAACCGGGTTGTGGAGTGAAGAAAGCGGTGCGTCGGGCTATAGCTTTTCAAACACTGCAGATCCGAATGCAACGTTTACCGGAACTCCCGGAATCACCTATCTTCTTCGATGGACCATAAAAAAAGATAATTGTCCCGACTCCTACGATGATGTCACTATAAATCTGATTGAACTTCCCACACAGGCCGATGCTGGTCCGGATCAGACAGTTGTTGGTTCAACATCAACGACGCTTGCCGGGAATATCCCTGTTATTGGTACCGGGGAATGGAGCATACAAAGCGGAACGGGAGGATCACTTGGAAATTACCTGGCCTATAATTCCACCTTTTCAGGTGTGACCGGTACAACCTATCTTTTAAGGTGGACCATCAACCATGACGGTTGTATTTCCTATGATGATGTTCTGATAACATTTGGTTGCGGTGGCACAACATGCCCCGGAATCCCGACAGTAACCTATGAGGGACAGGTCTACAATACTGTTCAGATCGGGACCCAATGTTGGTTAAAGGAAAACCTGAATGTCGGAACCATGGTAAATGTTTCGCAGGATCAGATCAATAACAATATCATCGAAAAATACTGCTACGATAACGATCCAAATAATTGTTCAACCTATGGCGGGCTCTATCAATGGAATGAGACCATGCAATATAACAGTACCCCCGGAGGACAGGGAATCTGTCCGACAGGCTGGCATGTTCCTACTGACGGAGAGTGGTGTACGCTGACAACTTTTATTGATGCCACCGTTGATTGTAACACCTATACCTGGTCAGGAACCAATGCAGGCGGAGAAATGAAAGAAACAGGCACCCTTCATTGGTTTACACCGAACACCGGTGCCACCAATT
>Ga0116170_10000432_pt1 | contig 44352 bp, 38 predicted proteins | sample AD_JPNHW1_MetaG_FD_89797 | JGI IMG/M metagenome (GOLD analysis project Ga0116170, IMG submission 89797) | Active sludge microbial communities of municipal wastewater-treating anaerobic digesters from Japan - AD_JPNHW1_MetaG | ecosystem: Engineered > Bioreactor > Anaerobic > Digestate | place... | reverse complement strand
GCCCGCCACACGAAGCAACGCCCGAAGCTCGGCTTCCGTCAATAACACCGCAGCACCGTTCACTTGCTTCGTCATGAAACCAAAAGCAGGAGCGCCGCTCACCTTCCGCTGGCTCGTGTAAGTCACATCCCCGGTGACAGGATCGAGACTCTTCATGCGGGTGTGGGCGCCGTCGCCGTTGATGTCGATCTGAAAAATATGGCTCTTGGTTGTTTGCGCGGCATTAAAAGCGCCCGAATAACTGGAGATCTCCATAATATCCTCAGTGGATTCGAGCCGGGTCAAACCCGCCCCGAGAAGCTCGTCCCGGAGATCCTCATTCCCCACGGCCGTTTCGTCCACCTTCGACTGGTCGATAAACGTCATCTTGTGGGAATAAACATCCTCGCTCTTCATACGGGTATGGGAACCGTCGCCGGCGATATCAAGCTGCCAAAGGTGGGACTCCATCTCCTGATCCACGGGCGGGACAAGGCTCCCCGCGTTAAACCCCTTCTTATAGCTCGTGATCTCGAGAACATCTTCCGAGGACAAAAGAGCCCCCGCAGCGCCAGTCCCTAAAAGTTCGGCACGAACGGCAGGATCCAAGGAAGTCTCCTGATGGCGAAAAACGATGTCCTGTGTGGCGATATCTTGGGATGCAATACGCGAAATATTTTCGTCGCGGCTTGTGATCTGATAAAGGTCCGATTGTTTTGATTGGCCCTGATTAGCATCATGAAAGTCTTTTTTATAAGTCACGACATGCGTAAAGTCCTGGCCGATCCAGTTCGCCCGATTCGCGACATCCCCGAGGAGAAGCGCATCGACGGTTCCTTCCACGTCCGTCCCGTCAAAGATCGTCTCAGTACCCGCGATACGGGTCTGTTCCATATAAGTGACTTTCGTGGCAGACGGCGCGCCGTTCACGATCTCGGAGGACCGGATACGCACAAGAGAGCTGTCTCCGTTCACATCATACTGAAGCGTCGAACTTTTAAGATTGGCGAACCCCGCGGCGCCATTCGTTTTGTTGAAAACATTCCGGTAAGCGGCTTCGATATCCGTTGCCGCAGAAATAACCGCCAACCCCCCGGCAGTTCCGTAGACGCTCGTATCACTGGCGTACACCCCGACACCGGATTCCCCGGCCTTCAGGAGGGACTGAGGAACGGGCACCTCGGACATTACCGAAAATTCATCATCCCCGCCACCTTCCCGGAGATCGTTCCCGAAATTATGGATCACCGTAGTCGTCTCGTTGATACGCACCTGCCGGTAGGCGCTCTGAAAAAGGTCGTTGGGAATGACGGTCGTCGCGATCATGGCGGGATAAACAACCTCCAGGATCCTCCGGTTCAAATGTTCCAGTTCCGAAGCCGTCATCTCCACCGCGGGAACGGCCCGCGCTTTATCCAGCAAGGCAAGGGTCGCAATGTCGAGACCCCCGGCAATGGCGGGATTATCTTTGATGGACTGGTAATCAAGATTCAGCCGGTCATCCAGGATTTGCTGAAGGGCCTGGGCCCATTCCTCCTTCGTAACTTTCTCGTTCGCCGCAAGCTTCGCTCTGATCCAGTTAAGGGCTCCGTTGTCCCAACCCTCAGGGAACCCTTTATCGTTAGCCTTCAGCGAATCAGCCATCAGGTTACCTTTAAGATCTGAGGCAATGATTTCGAAAAGCTGCGCCGGGTCCGAACGCTCGGGATCCGCATCCAGCGTTCCGTTCACGAGGTAATGCTTGACGTAATTCAGCTTGTGGCTGGTCTGAAAATAGACCTGAACGTCATAGGAAATGGCCGCGCAGCCCGTCAAGCCATCAGTCCCGCAATCCGCAGTCGCCGGATCCGAGTCCTGCTTATAGGTAATGCTCCGGTAGGGTCTCGTAAAGAAACCGGCCTTATCGCCGGCCACGGGATCATAAAATTCCCCGTAATCGTAATACGTCATCTCACGGAAATCCCCAACCGCACCCTCCGCAGCACCCGCCGCGGGTTTGTTATATGATTTAATGGTATCGATAAGTCCCAGCCGAAAAATGTCTTTCCGCGTAAGACTGGCATCCGTGCTGTACGGCAGATACGTCGTCTCGGATTCAAGCCAACCTTTGCCGGCGGCATTATCCACCGTCGTGATCCCGCGGCCTTTCAGGCTGAACTGTTGCAGCTTCTGCGTCATGCTGAAATCTTTTTCATCTTTATCGTCATCCGAGCACGCTGCGGTGGGATCATTGCAAAGGCGATAGGTGTAACTGAGACGGCTAACGATGAAAGCGCCCGCGCTATCATACTGATACGTCGCGACCGCCCGTCCATTCGCATCATAATTCGTCACACTGACCGACGAACCGCAGTGGGTTGCTCCGTCGGCCATGGTACAAGCCCTGGCGTCCGTGCCGGCCGCCAGACGGTAAGTCAGGGTCCGTTTAACCTTCGAATCTTTCGTAACATCGGCGTTGGCGCAGGCATCGTCATAACAATAGAGCGTCACATTTTCAGTCGTCACGACGCGATCCGCGAACGGGTTCCCGGCCGGGCCGCTCAGGACCGTTGCCCCATCTTTTTTCAGGTAATAAACCCTACTGTGATCCGCCCTCTCGGAATAGCACAAACCGGTACTCCCGGCCGCGCAAACGCCACCAGCGGTTCCATAATAGTAGGTCTCCGTCTCGCCAGTCAGGCTGACCGACTGCTCGAGCTCATAAAATCCGTTCGTTTCCGTGTAAATAAATTTCCGGCCGTCGTTGAAATAGATCTCGAGCTTGCCGTTGACAATATTCGCACGCTGAAAAAACTCCGCGCCCTGCTCTTGGGTGGCTTGCACATCGATCGCCTGGCCGGTATTCCGGTCGATCTCATAATAAATAACGACGCCGTTAGAATAAACGATCTTGTAGTCCAGGTTCCCGTCCGCATCGACATCGCCGTTGGGATAAGTCGTCGACATCACGCCCGCCCGGTCAAAGGCCAAGCCGGTAACCTCGCCGGTCAGCGGATCCACGTACTGTTGGAACTGCTGAATGATCGTCCCGTCCTTGGCGACTACGGCCAGCATCACACCGTTGCGGTAATACGTCGTCACGCCGTCCTTGTCCGTCACGGAGGTCAACCCGCCGTTCTCATCCCAGTTACGGTTGATCCCGTCCCGGGTTTCCTTGATCAGCTGGACGTACCGGCTGTCGCCTTCGTGGCCTTCGGCGTATTTGTAGGTCTGGGAAAAATATCCCGAACTCGAGGTGACGACAAAAGTCTTGGCGGCGTCATCGTAGGTGTACCGGAGCTCGTTACCGGTGGAAAGGTTCTGGTAAAAAGTGACTCGCCCCTTCGCGTCATAACGCTCGATATAAAAGAAATCGCTCTTCTGATCATAGAGCATGGCTTCCTCGAGCAAATCATCTGCGGTCCCAAACCGTCCATCGGCACCAAGGTTATAAGTCATCCGGGAAATGGGCTGCGAGGCACCTTCTTTGTAGACCGACAGCGTTACCTTCCCGTCCGCCGCCCAATCATAGCGGAGCCGCTGATAAACCACGTCCCGGGCGGCCTCTTCAAGGGTCATGGCGATCGATCCGTCGGCCCGGAGATATCGTCCAAGTTCATCCTGGCGGGCAACGTCCTGATATCCCATGAACTCCGTCATCCGGCCCGAGGCATCGAACAACTCCACAAAATTATGGCCGTTCAGCGTCCCGGTCAATGAAAGCAGCCGGTCGTCCCCGGTCCCGAGCAAACCATCCGCGCCAAGATTCAGCGTGGCCTCGCGGACCGTCACACCGTTCAGCGACATGCTGACCGTCATTTCGTCGCCGACTTTCGCGAACGTCGTCAGAAAACCCGACACGGCATCCAGAATCGACCCGTCGAGATTTTTTTGAAGATCCGTCGAAGTTCCGCCGATCAGAAAATCGTCGCCCCCGCCGACCTTCCCATCGCCCCCCATTTGAAAGATGCGGGTTCCCGTAGTATCCGTCAACGTCACCAGATTATTGACCAGATCATAGTTGTAATCCTGACAAACGTTGTTGTCGTCGCAGGACCTCCGCAGGCGACCGCCTTCCCCGTAATCCTGGGTCAGCCACGTCCCGTTGCTCTGGAAACGGACCTGCATCAGGTGCCCCGTGCCGAACGGATCCCCCGGGTCCGTATACGTGTATTTGTAGATCGAACCGTTCGCTTGCGTGATCGTGAGAAGCTTCACCCCGTCATCATATTGATACCGGGCAAGGATATTCCCCGCCGCATCACGCGCGAGAACCGCCCGGCCGTCCTCATACTCCCAGGTCGTACCCGAGGCAAGATCCGTAAGAGTCACCAATTCGTCGTCCCCGCTGCCGAGACCGCTCGCGCCGGCCTTCCAGACCTGGCGGTACCCGTCCAGCTCAAAGATCGCGTTTCCGCTGGCGTCATAACCGAGGAAGGCCGCGTTTGGATTATTGACCGGGGCCGCGCCCTGTCCGATCTGGGTTGGCATCAGAGCTTCCGACGGAGTCGCAGGGTTGTGATAGTTCAGATCGTTCTCGGAGCCACTCCCGGAACTTCCGCTCCCTCCGATGCCGCTGCCCCCCGTATACTGCTCGTTATCGAGCAATTTCTGCAACGACGCGATCCCCATCGCACCGTTCACAATATCTTCGCAGTTTTTAGTCGGGGCCTTATCCTGGCGCATCTTTTGCTCCATACACTCCGTCAGTTCTTCCATCTTCGCGCGCAACATCACCAAAAGAACCGAAGAACGATCGGTCTCCCCGCCGAACCTATTGGACACATCTTCCGAAGTGCCTGACGAGGCAACCGGTCCCCGCACCGGCGCCGTGGTCACTTTGTCGTCGGCGGTAAGCATCACACCATCCGCGCCATAGTCGTACCAGACCCGCTTGGATTCATCCTCGCTGAGCCCCAAGAGCGAATAGCATTTGCCCGTGGCGTTCACGGCACCGAACGAGCCCGTCTGGAGCGTCCACCCTGTGACACCCTCTGCAGAAAGCTCGGAGATCGTGATCGTCTGGTTAACCTCATCAAGGGTGGCAATCTCGCCTTCCTTCATATATAGGTAGGTCTTGAGGAGCGTCACGGCACCCTGGGCGTCTTCCCTGCTCTCCGAGATCTTACGGCCCTGGACATCGTAACCGATGATCGTGAACGTTCCGTCGCCTCGCGGCGTGCGGACCTTCGAAAGGAACGCCTGTTGAGTTTCAACGGCGTAGGAGTAACTGTATTGAACGTCCGCGTTGACCAAAGTGACGATCAACTTGCCGGAGTCCTCAGGATCAATCACAAGGCTAAAATTCTGGATCGCTCCGGCATTAGCCCCGAGGCGCGCGGTAAGCAGCGCGGAAGCGGCGGCATAAGCGGCGTTAACGTCAAAATCCTTCAAAGGAACAACGACGGAGCCAAGGACCTCGGCATTCGCGGGATTATAAGAGCGGGTTTCGGTTTGAGAGGTGATCGTACCATCAGCGGCGACAGTGATATCGCCTTGGGCTAGAAGACGGGGTGTCTTTTCTTTCCAATCGTAAACGGCATAGCGGAGATTTGTTACATCGTAGGCGGTAACCTTTCGGTTTGCGGTGTCATAAACATAGTGGACATCCACAAGGGCTGTTGCGTCCCCCGAAGGCGGCCCGCAATTCCGGACGATCCCGTCCCATTCGTCCGACGGGAACGACGCGTACACATCAAACACACTGCTGTTGTTCGGGTCCGTTGCGACCCAGGCATTGCCGTCCCTCGTAAGAAGTTCTTTAAAAGTCGGCGTATTCGTCGCGGCCATGAGGAACGTCCCGGCACTCACGATGTTCTCCGGATGGTCGATCAGAGTACTTGCATCCGCCGGCGACGTTACAAACGCCATCTTCAGATAGGTCCCTGATTTGTAGTTCAGAATCGTGATCGTCTCTTTCCCGGTCGTCGCGTCCTTCCCGTACCGGTACTCCAGGTCCACGTTCTCCGCCCCGCCCATCTTATAACGCAAAATCCGTCCAAATCCACCCTCCGAGAGACGCTCGAAAACGACCAACTGGGTCGAGTCCTGAGGGTTGGTGATCGTATATGTCGTGGCTCCGATATCGACACGGGAAGTGACCGCATCGTTTTTTGCGGGATCCATATCCCCCGACGCCAAGAGATCGCCGCGCTCGTTGCCCGGGAGAAGCGTATACTCCCAGAAATGAATCATCCCCGCATCGTCGTTCAGGCGGTCGATCACGGTCATCTTGCCCGCCGCATCGTCATACCGGATCTCAAGCGACACAGCAACGGCATTGGCATAAACCTTCTCATAACTCACGAGACGGTCAGTAGCGCCGGCGAGCTGCTCGTACACGCTCTCCGTTATATAGAAGCCATCAGCATCAGTCCCCGAACCGGTCACCGTGACACGATTCGTTTCGGGATCATAACAGCGGATCACCGCATCATTCCCGTTTTCCATCACATATCCGGACTCAAAAAGTTCATTGAGCGAGCCATCCGCAGAAACCGTGAATTTCTGATACGTATCAAGGGCTTTGACTCCCCCGACAGTTTTACCAACGGTGATGACGCGGATATAATCCGTTCCGGCGGGAACGGAGCCGTTGGCGACAGCGGTCGTTCCGTACACGAATTCGCGGTCTTCAAGCTCATACCCCGTAACCTTTCCGTCCTGGTCGTAGACCGGGCGCGTCTTGTCACGGATCATAAGGATCCGGCCCGTCAGATCATCCACCTTAAAAGCCGTTCCGTCCGTATCCGAATAAGTCGTCTTACCATCCACCGTGACCTTCGTCAAATCCTTGCTAGCGCGGCCGGAAAGCAGAGGGCTGCCACCATTCAGAAAAGCACTCGTCACATCGGATTCAGGCGTTACCTCGGAAGGAGCCGTCAAAGGATTTTTCTGTTCACCGGGGCGGACTTCATTCACCGGATTTTCAGCGGTCTGATCTTTCAGATTTTGAAAATCCTGCATGTAATGGATTTTGTCGGAATTGACTGGAAGATTGGCGGCAGGAGGAAGTCTCGCGGCGGCATTGTAAGCGAACGCAAGCTGCATATCCGATTGCGTCATTAAAAACGCAAAGATCACGAACAGACTCACGGCCTTGATAGCCCAAGGCTTCGTCTCACCGTGATACGCGTTCATCATCAGCGGCATTCTCCTCTCCATAAAAAAAAGAAAAATAACACTAAAGTTTTTGAAACTTCTTACAACTACAAAAGAAGTATAACTGCCCTGAGAAATGTTGTCAATTTTTGAGAAGCTATGAGATGCTATATTTTACTAGAGGTCTGTATTGAGCGGCTAAAAACGGCGTAAAATATTTCTGTCGGGATTGGAAATGCTTTTATCAAGCCTATCGTTCTGACAACCCCCGGCGAGCCTTTCGGCTATTTCTTCGAAGACAAAGAACGCGGAAAAAGATCCGTCTTCAAGCAGGTCACATGATCGATAAAAAGGATCCCGCTCAAATGATCGACCTCATGTTCGACGCAGATCGCTTCAATACCGGCGCTGATCTTTTCGTGAATTGCGCCACGCTCATCCTGGAAGCGGAAGCGCACCCATCGGTGGCGTTTCAAATACGCGGTATAATCCGGAAGGCTCATACATCCTTCCTTTCTGGCCTCGGCATCCCGTTTTTCGAGGATCACAGGATTGACGAGGATCAGACGATGGGCCCGCGGATCACGCGCGGAAACATCTACAACCGCGACGGCCTTGGACACGCCGATCTGCGGCGCAGCGATCCCGATTCCATGCGACTGACTTTTCATCGTGCGAACCATCCTTGCCACAAGTTTCAGGAGCGCACGGTCAAACTGAACGACCGGCAGCGTTTTCTTCCGCAGAACGGGATCTGGAAAAATACGGAGGGACGAGGATTTCATCACAGCTAGAAAGAAACGCGCTCCAACGGTTTTAGCTGGATCTCGATCTTAAGCTTTGCCGCAACGCGCGAGAGCGTTTTCTGAAGCTTTACGAGCGCCGCCTTTCCGGGAAGCTCGACTTCGAGCAACATGGCATAAGTCGTTTTAACGCCCTTCCCGAGGATCCGGCTGTCGAGGTCCGTGATGTTGATGCGAAGTCCCGCAAGGGCACGGCTGATTTCATAAACAATTCCCGTGCGATCCTTGCCGAAGGCTGAAACCATATAAAGAAACGCCCCCTTCGCCTGCTTCCTCCCGCGCGGAGTTTTCCCTTTCAGCTCCGTAATGTGGCAATCCATCGACCAAGGAGAATTCTCGAGCAGATCGACCGCCTGCCGCACGGCCTCCACAGGAACGCGAGACGGCAGGCACGCCGTCATCATCATCGCGAATTGCCCTTCAAGAAGCGTCATACTGACGTCTTCAAGATTGCAACCGCGCGCGAATAAAACACCGCTCACCTTAGCAATAATGCCAGGCTTATCTTGACCGCTGACCGTCAGAAGGATCTTTTTCATTTTTTCTTAGGCTCCAGGAATTTTGACAATTTTTCGAGCCCCTTATTGAGAAGCTCGTCCGCCCCGACCTGCAGGAACTGGGCGCCTATATATTGAAGATCGGGCTGCGCCTTTGCGTCAGGAATAACGCCGGCGTAGCGGAACGGGATTGAAACCTGCCCGTTACGATCGGCAATGAACTGCAATTCATGGATTTTCTGGATCATGTATCCCGAAACTGCGGGAGAAAGGGTCAACTGCATCGGGGCATCCACACGCTGGTCCAAAAGCCCGTAGATCCCCTTACCGTCCAGGCGATAATCCGTGTCAATCAATTCAAACGCGGGAAACTGCGCCCTCCCTTCAGCAACCACACACGAAACCGTGATGCTCTGGAACGGCGTGTCACGATTCTGAAGCATCCGGCTTACTTCCGGAGGCAGTTCTCCCCCGAGCGCTCCGGTCACCGCCATCACGGGCGAAAGACGGTCAAAAACCTCTTTCACGAGATTACGGTTCTTCAGAGCCCCGTCACTGATACGGACCGTGCCCTGCCCCTTCAGGGAACTCTTAAGGATCTTCGGATTAGCGCCATCCAGGGAAACCTGCATCTGCGCGGTCAGCTTACCGGCCAGATATTCACCCCTCTTGTAACTCTCCGGCGTCACGGTCTCAAGGTCCAGACCGCGGACCTCCAGCTTTCCCTCAAAATGCGGCATCGTTCCGAGAAGCTTGAGCGTTCCGTCGAGAAGAACCTTGTCCGCGCCGTAGCGGAGGCCAAAATCAAGGGTCTTCGACTTGAGATCCAGATTCCCTTCAGCTTCAAGATTTTTTTGGACGGAACGGAACACTGAAGTCCCCAGTTTGAACTGATAGGCCGTTCCGGCGGATGATTTCGGAACTGCGTCAGCGTCAAAACGCTCGAGCTCCAGGAAATAAGGGGGTTCGATCGTTCCATCGGTGAAATGAAGCGTTCCGTCACGAACCGCGATCTTCCCTACCTGAAACGTCCAGCCCTGAGTAAAATTCCGGAGATCGTTGACCGGAACCCGTGCCGAATTTTCCGCGGCTTCCGCCACGGGAATCCAGCTCACCTTTGCCACCCCCGGCGCAGCGGCCACCGGAGCGGCAGATCGCATTGCGGACTGCCAATTCCAGACCCCGTTCCGGTCACGCTTTAGGAAGATCTCAGGCGCCCGGATCACGATCTCGCTCATGCGAAAACTTTTTTGCCAGACCGCGGTCAGATCAGCGTCGATCCGGACCTGATCACTCTGGAGAATCTTCTCGAGACTTTGCGGATGGTAGAGCTTGAGCCCACCGACCTCGAGCCGCGGCTGGGGCCTCCACCCCAGCTTCACATCGCCAAGCTCCACGCGAAACCCCGTCTGTTGCATCAGGTATTTTTCGAGCTCCGCGCGGAAAATATTCGGGTCAAAATTACGGACCGCAAAATAGCCCGCGATCCCGGCGATCACGGCAAGGGTCAAAACCGCAACGCACAACCCGGCAAAAAACTTCAGGAGCCCACGTAAGACCATACACCCTCACCTTTCTTTTTTGCCTCAGCCTGCAATTCCATGAATTCCGCCTTCTTTTCAAACTGCTCCGCCTCCGCGACCCTTGCAGCTCCGAGCGAAAGAAGAAACCCGTTCAGGAGGATCTCGTTCTCTTCGGAAACGTCCTGCGGCTTCGCCGGAAACGTCAGCGACTTGGCTTTGAGATAGGCATAAACGGCCTGCGAAGCATCCGGCGGCGGCACGGTCGCCTGATCGAGACGAAGATCCTGCTTTTTCACAAGCACCCGGAGCACGGAAATCCCTTCGGGATCAATGCGGATCCCCGCAAGAACGACTTTCTTTCCTCCCGAAAGGACCAGCGTCCCGTCCGAAGTGACGTCCTCGACGGTTTCAGCCCTGCCGGCCGAAGCCCCGACGGTCACGAATACTGCCACCGCTACCAGAAAATTTACCGCGCTACGGGCCATAGAAACCCTTCTCCGGAACACCGGATCACGATGCGAAACGTTTATAGCGGATCATCTCCCCTTTGGCATACACAAGCCCCTTCGGGAATTTTTTTGTCGTCAGATCCGGCCAATACGTCACATGGATAACCTCTTCGGCTTCACGCCCCTTCTTGGCCGCGTTGATCAGCTTCTTGTCCAGCAACCCTCTCAGGTAATCTTCGCGGGAAATGTTATGGCAGTGACCGAACGTCATCCATTCCCAAAGCTGGCCGAACATGCGGCGGTACGGAATGCACGGGGCCTTAAGGCTTACCTCGACCGATCCGAGAGAGTCGTACGCTTTCCCGCCGCTTACTTCACCGCGCGTCGCCGCGATCTTTTGCGTCGACGAACACCCCGCCGCGCCAAGCATCAGGGATACTGCCATCATAATTGCCAACGATCGTTTCATCGCCCATCCTCCTTGGTTAATAGGATACGTCATTTACCGACTTTTTTTTTGGCCCATTCCAGGGCCTCCTCACGGGTCTTGTGCGCGCCTTCCAGCTGAAGCTCATAAAGCTCTTCCAAGACCGGCTTCATCGCCGGCCCAGGCTGCATCCCAAACGCGATCAGATCATTGCCATTCACGAACGGCTTGGGTTTCAGTTCTTCGTGGGCGTATTCCTGAAGTTTCCCTTGCAGGAATTCATAATTATCCAGCATGCCATGACTGGCAACACAATCAACACGGTGCAGCTCCATCTCCTCGCCAAAATACGGCCTGCTGATGAACAGCTTGAGCTTCCCGGCGCGCATCTTTTTGACATCCATGAATTTCATGTGGTTCGCGACGCACTCACAAACGCCGGCGATCTCTTCGTTGGAAAACCGGAGCCGTTTCATTACCTCCCGGGAGATATCGGCGCCTTCTTCGGAATGCTCGTAGAAGGTCAGACGTCCTTTACGAATCGCGGAAGTTTTCGGCTTCCCCACATCATGAAAAAGCGCTGAGAACGCCAGGATCACGGAAACCGGCGGACGGAGATTTTCGAACAAAAGCCGGGTATGCTCGAACACATCCCCTTCGGGATGAAAATTCTTGGGTTGCTCGACACCCCTCAGGGCCTCGATCTCGGGAAGGATTTCCTTCATCAACCCCGACTCAGACAAAAGCACATAGCCGCGCGCAGCACCGGTCCTCGTAAAAATTTTCACCAACTCCTCGCGGATCCGTTCGGGGCTCACGGCGCGAATCTCCGCAGCTTTCCGACACACCGCATCCCAAGTCTTTTTTTCGATTTCAAAGCCGAGCGTCGAGGCAAACCGGATGGCCCTCAAAAGGCGGAGTTTGTCTTCGTCAAATCTCGCGTCAGGATCCCCGATAGCGCGAATAACCTTCCGAGGAATATCCTCAACGCCCTCGACATAGTCGATCACTTGTTTTGCAAACGGATCATAGAAAAGTCCGTTGACCGTAAAATCACGCCGCTGGACATCCTCTTCTGGCGACGTGAACGCCACCTGAGTAGGATGCCGTCCGTCCTGATAACCGCCCTCGCAGCGAAATGTCGCGACTTCGAAGGGAATGTCGCCTTCTACAACGATCATCACACCAAACTGTTTTCCAACGGGCACCGTTTTCAAGAAGATCTTTTCCACATCCTCCGGCTTTGCGTTGGTCGCGATATCAAAATCCTCGGGCTTTTTCCCCATCAAATGATCGCGGACGCATCCGCCGGCAAAATACGCGACAAATCCCGCGTTCTTCAACTGCGTGGCAACAGAAAGTGCGCGCCGTCCCTTCGTGTCGCCAAGGTCCATCGGGGCGCCGGAGACGGTCATAGGCTGAAAAAATCCTTGGCCGCCTTGTTGCCAGCGGACTTCTGATAATCCAGATAATCCAGAAGGATCAGGTCCGGCCGCTTTTCGGCGAGACGCCGTGCCAGTTGGAAGCGCTCGGCAGGATGCGTTTCGAGTCTCCGGCTTGCGATATATTTAAACACAACCCCGCATTCCGGACAGGCCTTGGTATCGTAGGCATTAATGCCGAGACAATTACAAGCCGCGCAATTCCCGGTGAGGTCCCCGATGATCAGAAGGCTCTTCTGGACCTCCTCGAGGTCGAACGGTTTGAACGTACGCAGATAATGCTGAGTCATTTTTTTCTCCAGAAAAGGGGCCGGGCTGATAAACCCTGCAAGGACGCCTGCCTCCTTATTTCTTATAGACCAGATCGCCGGCGCGGACGCGGGTTTTGACCTGCAGGCCAAAATCGTCCCCCTTCTTTGCGATCGCAACAGGTCGGTGATCGATTTGCATGGACGAGACCTTCTGGCGGAAATCGGTCGTATGACCTTTAAAATGAAGCTCATCGCCGATGCGGATCATCCCCGTCTTGATCTTGAGCACCGCCGCGTTCACGTGCGGAAAATAATGCGTCACCTCCGCCATCGGGAGCGCCGCAAGCGCCCGTTTGACCATCGCCGGCTGTTTTTTCGCTTGAGCCTTTTTCTTTTTCGACGGTTTTGCCTTGGCCGCCACTTTCTTGGCAGTATTCCTGGCTGTTTTCTTAACCGTCTTTTTCTTCGTTTGGGATGCTTTTGCGCCCTTTTTCTTTGCGCCTTGTGCTTTGCGCTTCGGGCTTTTCTTAGGGGTTGACGAGCGGGACGAACCGAACAGCGATCTTCCTAGTTTTTTCAAGAATTCCATGGCGTTTTTCTCCTTCCATAAGTTCCTGATGTTCACAACCGACCGGAACCACAAGCCGGCCGCCTTCTCTAAGTTGTTCGACCAACGCGCCGGGGATCTCCGATGCTGCCGCGGTCACGATCACTTTATTGAACGGCGCTTTTTCCGGCCAACCTTTCCAACCGTTCCCAACACGATAACGTATATTCCCGTAACCGAATCGTTCCAACCTCTCACGAGCGCTTTCCGCGAGCGCCGCGACCAGCTCCACCGTAAAAACTTCTTCAGCCAATTCCGCCAGAACGGCTGTCTGATAACCGCTCCCTGTCCCGATCTCAAGCACCCGATCCCCCGGCGCGATCCGGAGCATTTCCGTCATCAATGCGACAATATAAGGCTGGGAGATCGTTTGATCATACCCGATCGGAAGCGGCCCGTCGGCATAAGCGTCGCCCCGGAGATCTTCCGGAACGAACCGGTCCCGAGGGATATTCCGCAACGCTTCCAAAACGCGCGGATCCGAAACCCCGCGATGCTCGATCTGGTCTCGCACCATTCTTTCCCGCGCAACCTTTTCAGGATCCATCGGGAAAGGAAATCCCACAGGATTACACTCCGGGCTCCTGGCCGATCTCCTTGGCGACCGGTGCGGCAACCTGCCCCTGGTGCTGTTCCAAAGCACTCAACCGGTTCTGCACCTTATGAAACCGCTGCTCGGTCTTTTCGTACGCCGAGCGTGCGTGCATCAAGTGCCCGCCGATCTTTTCAAAATCCGTCACGCACTGTTCAAGATCCACTTCCAGCTGTCCCAGGCTCTCCAGAATAATCTGAGCCGATCGCTCGATCCGCATCCCCTTGAGACCGCGCACGATCGCCTGCAAATAAGCATAAAAACTGTTCGGGGACACAGGGATCACCTTCTTTTTCATGGCATAAGAGGAGAGGCTCTCGGCCGGAGAATCATCTTTAATGATGATCTCGTAATAGACGCTTTCCGACGGGATATACATCAGCGCGAACTCGAACGTCCCTTCTTCAGGGAGGATGTACCGGACGCTAATATCATCAATGTGTTTTTTGACGTCTTTCAGGAAAACCTTGCGAGCTTCGGCCTGTTTTTCGTCGCTCCCGGCCTCGAGGAGCCGTTTAAAATTCTCGAGCGGGAATTTTGCGTCAACCGAGATCAGCCCGTCGCCGAGACGGATGATGGCATCGACTTGCGAACCGTTGCGGAAACGGTATTGAAGCGAAAAATGATCTTCCGGAAGAATTTGCCGCAGCAGTTCCGCGAGAAGGAATTCCCCCATCCCCCCGCGAAGTTTCGGAGCGCGTAGAATATCGTGGAGCGAGGAAATATCCTTTCCGATATCCATCATGGATTGGGTGGCCTGCTGGAGGACCCCGAGACGGTGCTGCACGTCTCCCATCACCTGCCGGTAACTTTGCTGGTTTTCCTGCAAAAACCGGGCGTTCTGCTTCATCTGATCGTTCATCTGACCGGAAAGAGACTGGATCTGATCCTGAAGCGTCGTGTGAAGATTATGGAGCTCCTGCTGGAGCTGAAGAAAGGGTTGGAAGGTCTTGTCCTCGGCGGGACGCCGGGAAAGTTTAAGCACGAACCACGCAACGGTCGCGAGCACAACAACCGCCGCCAAAACCCCGATGAAAGCCGTGAAAAATATACTCATGGGCGCATTATAAACGATTGTTCCGCCAAAGTCACCGCAGGTTATCACAAACAGCACAACGCGCAACGCCCTCCGGCCGGATTTTCTCCGAACGATGACCGTTGCGCGTTATACGCTACTTGATAAAGGTAATGTTCACATCCTCGCGGTGCGCGGTCGGCTCGGAATAGACCGAGATGCGGCTGCCGGTGCTCTGTTCGAGATACCGAAGCGCCTTTTTCTCCTGTTGGAGCAGGCGTTCCGCGACATCCGGATGCACGTACGCGTTCACAATACGGTCCCGAGAATCGCTGAGCGCCTTGCGAAGCTCGCGAATAACCTGGATCGCCATAGTCGCGTTCGATTTGACCATCCCCTTGCCCTCGCAGTACGGGCAAGTGTCGTAAACGGCGCTTTCAAGCGACGGGCGGATTCTCTGCCGTGTCATCTGGATGAGCCCGAGTTCGGACACCTGGACAAGATGCGTCTTGGCGCGGTCCTTGCTGACCGCCTCCTTGAACGTATTGAAGAGGTTCCGCCGGTGCTGTCCCTGTTCCATATCGATAAAATCGATCACGACGATCCCGCCGATATCGCGGAGCCGGAGCTGACGCGCAATCTCTTGCGCCGCCTCGATATTGTTTTTGTAAACAGTTTCCTCGAGCCCTTTGTTGTTCCCCGTGAATTTCCCGGTGTTAACGTCTATCGCGACCAACCCTTCCGTTTGTTCGATCACGATGTGCCCGCCGGATTTCAGGTAGACGTTCTTCTGAAACGTCCTTTCGATCTCCTTCTCGATATTGTGCCTCTCAAAAAGACTTCCCTTTTCTTTTGAGAAATCGATGTTGAGCGTGTCCCCCGGCATGTAGATCGAAATGAACCGCTTGAGTTTCTTGAAGATCTCCGGATGATCGACCGAAATCTTCGTGGTCTCCTCGTTCACATAATCGCGAACCACGCGTTCCACAAGCCCGAGCTCCTGATGGATCATGACCGGCGCTTTCTTCTGAGAGATCATGCCGTGAATCTTCTTCCAAAGACGCAACAGGTAGCGGATATCGCGGGTAAACTCCTTGTCGCTTTTACCTTCAGCGTTCGTGCGTACGATAAACCCGACCCCTTTCGGGATCTCAAGGCTCCGAAAAATACCCCGAATCCGGTCCCGCTCCGCGCGGTTCTCGACGCGGCGGGAAATCCCGATCTTCTCTTCACCCGGCATCATGACAAGATACCTCGCCGGGATCGAAAACTGGGTCGTCAAACGCGGCCCTTTGTTCCCGATCGGTTCTTTCACGACCTGAACGATGACCTTCTGCCCGACCTTCAAGACCTCTTCGATCCTGGGTTTGCGCTGGTGCTGAAAATTCTGCTGACGTCCTCCACCTCCGTGGCCGCCATGCCCGCCATGTCCTCCGCCGTGCCGACCATGTCGTCCGCGCCCCCCATGCCGGCCGTGACGCCCCCCATGACGTTCGCCTTGCCCCTGCAGCGGAGGCGGATTGACCGTCGCCACGCCGGGAGGAACCACAGCAGCCGCCACGTCAGAAGGCCCTCCCGCCGGTTTTTCAACGGGAGCGGCTTCCTCTTTTTTGGTCTCGTCCGTATCGTCGAATTCCGCGTCGAGATCGATCGGAGAACGAAGCGCGTCGCCCACGTAAAGAAAACCGTCCTTCCCTGTCCCGATGTCCACGAAGGCGGCGTCGATCCCCGGGATCACCGTCCGGACAATCCCTTCATAGATATTTCCGAACAACTTTTTGGAATCGCCGCGTTCGATGTAAAATTCTTCCAGCCGTCCGTCTTCGAGGATCGCAACCTGCTTCTCGTTTGCGTCCTGTGAAATTAAAATTTGCCGGTCCATGACTTTCTAAATCCTTTCGTTGACTTTGAATAAGCTCCTCGAAAAACCTTAGCCCACTCAAGCGGACCCACGGATCCTCGAGGATCTTGACCTAGTTGATGTGAGGCAGACGCAGAACACACGCGGGGAAAATACTGAAAGGAAGGAACTCGTCCATCGGTCCGGTGCAGCCTAAAGATACTTTTTGTCAGAAGCCGTTCCCGGGCATCCTTCCCGGGAAATCCACCCTCTATGCTACCGTCTTCTTTGCATCCTTTACCGCATTCGTCATTCCGGAATCTTTGAGGCTTTTCTCGGCACCCGTAGCAGCCGTTTTCTGATCAGCCTTCGCATTTTGCGACTTGTCCGTTCCGTCAACTTTTTCACCCACAGGCTGTCCCTGCGAGTCCACCGTAGTAACTGTTACGAAAAAAAGCGTCTCGGTCTTCTTGTTATCAGAGCCGGGCGTCGTAGAATCCGCCGTCCCCTGACGTTTTGACCTAAAAAGTTTCCCGACCAACGGGATATCAGCCAAATAAGGCACCTTTGTTTCAGATTGTGAAACATTATCCGTTAAAAGCCCTCCAATAGCAATGGTTTGTCCGCTGCGGATCAATAACTGCGTTTGAGCCTGTGTCGTATCAAAAATAGGAGCTTGAACATCTCCGCCAAAACTTTGCTCGCCGTTCTTCGAACTAATCTCCGGCTTCAGGTCGACCAAGATCTCTTCCGCGGAGTTGATGTGCGGCGTCACATTAAGAACCACGCCAACGTCCTTGTAGCTAAACCCGGAAATGACCATACTGCCCGTCGTCTCGTTCCGTTCGTACGTCGGAAGCGGGATCTGTTGTCCCACCTGGATATGCGCCGTCTGATTATTCAAAACAACGATCCGGGGATTCGACACTACCTTCGTATTGCCATAAGCTTTCAGAAAATTCAGCGTTGCGGAAAACTTAGAAAAATCAAGCGTCCCATAGGTAAACGTGTTCCCGGAAATGGCCGGCACCGGATAGGGAAAATTACGCGCGTCTCCAGCATTCGGCACCGTCTTACCATCCACAGTACTGACCACAGGGAAAAACTGCTGAATACTCGCCGGCAAAGAGGATTCCCCTGCCTGAGCAAACGGAAACGTGGTCGGGCGGGACGCTCCTTTGGCGCTGACCGTAGGATTCCACTGGATTCCCATATTCTCGATCGCGCCGGCTTCCGTCTTGATGATCTTGGAATCAATGAAAGCCTGAGGTGTCAGCTGGTCGAGCTTCTTGATCACTTCGCCGATCTTGTACAAATTCGTCGGGATATCGGTTACCACCACCATGTTCGTACGTTCTGAAACCTTGACGCGCCCCCGCTCGGTCAGAATATCCTGGATAGACGTCTGGATCTCGGCCGCTTTGGAATAATTCAGAATAAAGGTTTTGGTCTCGACCGGTTCCTGTTTCATCTTGTCACGGGTCGTGACGCGGATAATATTCCCGTCGCGCTCAAACACATAATCATAAGTGCGAAGGATCACGTCGAGGGCCTTATCCCAGGGAACATTATCCAAACGAACCGTCACCAGCCCCTTTACCTCGGGACCGGTCACGATGTTCACATTGCTTTTCATACTAAGCACGCGAAGCACCGAAGTGATCTCGGCATCCTTAAAGTCCAGACTGATCGAATTATCATCCACGGGACCCGACGCCGCCGGAGCGACGGCTAACGAAGGTGTGGGCACCGCAACGGCTGGCGTTACAGGAACAACCGCCGCAGGCGTCACAGAAGGAGGCGTCACGCTTTTTGGTGCGACAGGCGCCGCGGATTCCACTTTCTTTTCAGGAGACGCGGGATCCGCCGCAGAAACCGTGCCGGCAACGGCCGCCATGAGCAGGACGCCAAAACATGAGACTAATAGTTTCGTGTAATTTTTCATGAAAGACTCCTGTCTCATCTCAGTTTGCGGGAGGACGTTCGTCATCCCGGATCCACAACGTTTTTTCTTCCCCGCCCGACACGATCACAACACTGGTTTTTTGAATCGACTTGACCAAAGCTTCTCCGGCGTATTCCCCCGCTTGATAACTTGCTCCGCTCAAGATCGCCACCGATTGCTTCCCCGGATCATAGATAATGCCTTCCAATTTAAGACCCGATGGCGCCGTCGTCAAATTCCCGGTTTGTCCCGATAACGGGACAAAAGGATCACGGCGTTTGCCGGAATCATACACGATTTCCTGCGCCCCAACGGGCACCACAAATAAGAACCCGAGAACAAAGACGCAACTCCAACAACCCGCCAGCACCCACCGTTCACTTTTTGGCATTGGTCTTATCCGTCACAGCACCTGGCGAAGCCGCCGTGATCGCAAGCAATCTCAATTCCGCGATATGCTTATCGGGCGTCTTGTCGGTTGCTACTACGTGAAAACTCCGGACCCTCAATAACTTCTGCGCCCCTTCGATCAGGCTCATCAGCTTCCCGAGATCATGGTATCCGCCCTGCAATGTAAATTCGTACCCGACCGCCCCGTACTTCGCATTGTAAGGGGCTTCGAATGTGATCAACTCATTCTGCGGCTTCGACGCCAGCACTTCGACCCCCGCTTCATTGGCGAGCCTGGAAAACTGCCCCATCAAAGATCCGATCTCTTCCGAAGAAAAAAGCGACTTCTGAACCCCCGTGATCACGCCGCCAAAAAGTTTTTCGTCAGCCTCAAAAACAGGACGTCGCTGATTTAAAGCCTTCACCTGCCGAATCTGGGCTTCCATCCCCCGCATCTCACTTCGAAGCCTGGGCCGGTCAAACCACGCCGGACCGATAATCAGGACCCACAGCGCCACAAATGCAACGGCCCCTGAAGCGATCCAAACCCATGCTTTTTTATCGACACCTTTGACGATTTCTATAATCCTGGAAATCGTAAATTTCGATGCGGGTTTCATCATTTTTTTGCCGCGCCCCATTTAAAATCCGCCTCGAAAGAAGTGGCCCCTTCGGCTTTCGCGTCCCCTTTAGCCGTCGTCAGCGTCGGAACCGCTTGCGGCATTCGACTCTTGACCTGCTGAAGGAACTGTTCAATCTGCTCAATCCCTGTCAGAGCCCGGGACGGCAGGACCTTCCCTTTTAGATTCATGGCAACCCCCTGCGGCACGCGCTCAAGCTTGAGCTCAGTCAGCCACCCCTGCTGGGGAAGATGTTCGCTGACCTCCATCATGACACCCGTCATTGAATCCGTGTTCAGAATGTTCTTTTCGAGAAATTCCTTTTCGGCCTTCATTTCGGCCTCGACTTTCGTTTCCATCTTTTTGAGTTGCGCCATCTCCGGACTCACCCTAACCCACTCCGTATAAACAATCGCGTAGGAAGATTTCACCTTGAGATAATCGGCATAGAAAAACAGGGTCAAAAGAAGAAAAAGCCCTCCGGCCAGGATGGCCAGGGACAAATACGGCACGGGCGAAGCACTCCCCTTCGTCTTCCGGAATTCCGCGGGCAGAAGATTGATCCGGATCATTCGTCGCGAACCCCCAACCCTAGAACAACGGGCAACAGCGGCAAACTTGATTTCACCAAAGCTTCATCTATTTCCGGCGCCCATTTTATTTTTTTCAGGATATCCATGCAAACCACCGGGATCTTGAGCCCCTCACTCAACGATCGAAGCACCACCGGATTCGCCGCCGCCCCGCCACTCAGAAAAAGCTTCTCGAGCGGCTGCCCGCGCGCCGACTGGTCCTGATAATAATCGAAAGAAACCCGGAGGTCCCCGATCAGTCCGTCCAGACTTTCCCGGATCGCTTCCACGGCCTCTGCCGGGGGTTCCCGATCCGATTCAAGGATCTTCTCGGTCATTTCCTCGGTAAAGTTGGAACGGGTCTTGAGCCGTTTTTGAAGGTCATAGGTTCCGTAGGAAATATCCCGGATAAACCTCGGGTTCCCGTCGCGAACAATCCCGAGAGTCGAAATTTCGCTCCCGAGGTCCAATAGCCCGACGTGTCCTTTGAAATCTTCAGGATGGAAATACTCAAGAGCCGCAAGGGCGGCCAAGATATCCACATCCACAACCGCAAGCCGACACTCCAGGTTGCGAAAGATCTCAAGCGTCGGCTCGAGGTCGGGCAATTTGATAACCGACAGCATGACTTCCATTTTTTCGCCGTCGTCTGTCCGGATATTCTCATCCACCACGGCGAAATCGATCGCTACGTTATTAAGTTCGAACGGAATATATTGTTCGGCCTCATACTTCATTGCGCTGCCGAGATCTTCCAGCTTCATTTTTGGAAAACGGATAAAACGAATCACAACCCCGTGTCCCTTGAGCGTCACGCGGATCCCTTCTTTGCGAAATCTTTTTCCGTCAAAAAACGGCTTCAACGCAAGGGCTGGCTTTTGATCATGAAAAGCATTTTTGAGAAGCTCGAAACGGCTGATGTAAAGATGGTCCGGGTATTTACGGACTTCCACAAGCAATGTTTTGAAACGGCCGAGATCACAGACGGTCACTTTGCCGTCATTTTTTTGGGCAGAAAATAACAAGCCCGCCAACCCGGAAAGGGCCTGCGGCATTTTTTTGGATTTTGGAATGCTACCTGAATCCGATGTCATGAAAACCTGATTTTAAAATTGAATGAGAATCATCAAAAAAAAGCCCACTCTGCTTTTTAACGGCAGAGTGGGCTTAAAAACACGTCCGATCAACCCTTGTCCGGGTTAGCCCGTAATGGCCGTACCGCCCGTACAACCGGCCGCAGCGGCCGTCGGAGCGTTCGCTCCGGCAACAGAGCCGACGATTACGCCGCTCTGGTCAATACAATACGTATTGACCGCCTGATTGGCTACCGGGGTAGCCAACAGAGAGAACGTAGCGTCGTTCTCAAGGTACCCGAATGTGTACCCGTGTTTCCCCGTCGCAACACCCCACGAAGCATCCAAATAGGCAGGGGTTGCACCGGTCAACGCCGCAATGCTGGCGGGATAAACCGGCGGGTTCTGTGCAGCGCGGAAACTCTCAGCCGCAGAGCTGAAAGTCCGCAGATCGGACTTAATAGCACCTTCATTGGCATTCATACGTGCACGCAGAAGATTGGGAATGGCGATAGCGGCCAGAAGCCCAATGATCGCGACCACGATCATAATCTCAACTAACGTAAAACCTTTCTGATTCATTTTAATGAACATGCTGTTCCTCCTGTGTTTGCCATGACCTAACAACAGTATAGACTACTTGTTATAATACGGCAAGACCTGCGGGAACTAAACTGTTTTTTTGACAAATGATAATAAAAAGTCTAAAAAAGCATCTAACTGTGCCATCCCAAGCGTATTAGCGCGTTACTGGCGCGCCCAATGGCTCCCCTAAAAAAAAACAGCGATCGCCAAGACACCAATGCAAAACACCACTCAAAAGAACCCTTTTTTTTCCGGCGGAATTCGTCTGGACGGTAGAATCCTACTTCATGGCCTGCGTGAGGGTAAGAATTGGAAGGAACAGCGCGATAACGATACCGCCGATCACGATGCCAAGAAACGCGATAATAAGAGGTTCGATCAAAGAGGTCAGACCCGCAACCGCGGTGTCCACCTGAGAATCATAAAAATCCGCGATCTTCGTCAACATAGCTTCGAGCTCGCCGGTCTCTTCACCGATCGCAATCATACGGACAACCATGGATGGGAATACGCCGCTTTTCTCAAGCGGTCCGGCGATACTTTCACCGCGTTTCACAGAAGCCATCAGGTCCGTAATGATCTTTTCGATCAATGCGTTTCCGGAAGTTTTGGAAACGATCTCAAGAGCCGAGAGAATCGCCACCCCGCTGCGGACCAGCGTGGAGAGCGTTCTTGCGAATTTGCTAACCGCCACCTTCATAATGATCGGACCAAAGATCGGCATCCGGAGAGTGAACGAATCCCATACCAGCCGCCCCACCGGCATCCGGATCACCTGCCCGAACGCGAACACGCCCCCTCCCACGATTCCAAGAACCCACCACCAGTTCGCCGCAAGATAATTGCTGATATTGATCAAAATCTGAGTCGGCGCCGGAAGCTTCGCATTAAGCCCGGAAAAAATAACCGCAAATTTCGGAATAACGAACGTGAGCATCGCGAACGTAATCCCAAACGCCATGACGGTCACGGCTGAGGGATACATCAGCGCGGCCTTCACTTTTTTCTGTAGTGAGCTCGACTTCTCAAAATAATGGGCCACACGGTCAAGGATCTCTTCCAATCGTCCGCTCGTTTCCCCCGCGCGGACCATATGGATGAAAAGAGCGGAAAATACGGCTTGGTGTGTCTGCATAGCTTCGGAAAGGCTTTTCCCGCTCTGAACATCATTGTGCATCTTCCTGAGAATCTGACGAAATTTTTCCTTTTCCACCTGGGTCGCAAGAATGTCAAGAGACTGGACGAGCGGGATTCCTGCCGCCACGAGCGTCGCCATTTGCCGTCCAAAAACAACGAGATCGTCCAGCTTGACCTTCCCGGACTTTCCGGGCTTCCACTTCTTTTCGGGAGTTTTCTGGATGCTGAGGATCGAAGCCTTCTTGACCTCCTCCACGCGAATGACAACGTACCCCTGCCCCTTCAGTCGACGGACCAACTCGGCCGCCTCAGTCGCATCCTGAACTCCCTTCAAATCCTTTCCCGTTTTGTCCTTTACCAAATATTCAAATGACGGCACAGATCACTCCTGGGTTGCGACGCGGAGCACTTCCTCAAGAGAAGTCACTCCGGCTTTAAAAAGCCCCATGGCATTTTCGAAAAGCGTTTCCATTCCTTTTTCAACGGCAACTTGGTGAATAACATTACTCGATTTTTTTTGGATCACGAGATTCCGGATATCCGAGTCCATCAACAAGACCTCGCTCGCGCCGGTCCGGCCAAAGTAACCGGTGTGATTGCACTTGACGCACCCCTTTCCTTTGAAAACCGTCATTTTCTTCAGATCCTCGTCCGAAAGCTTAAGTCGGCGTAAAACCTCAGGCGGAATCGTCGTCGGAGCCTTACAACTCGGGCAGATCCTCCTTAAAAGACGTTGGGCGCCCACACAAACCAGGGAGGACGCGATCAGAAAAGGTTCTACCCCCATATCCATCAAACGGGTCGTCGCACCAGCAGCGCTGTTCGTGTGAAGCGTACTGAAAACAAGGTGTCCCGTCAAAGCCGCTTTGACCGCGATATCGGCAGTTTCGGCATCACGGATCTCTCCGACGAGCACGATATCCGGGCTTTGCCGGAGAAGCGCGCGAAGCCCTCCAGCAAAAGTCAGTCCGATCTCCGCCTGAACCTGCGTTTGAGTGATACCCTCCACCTGGTATTCCACGGGATCCTCAACAGTCATCAAATTCTTGTTCGGCGTGTTGAGCGAATTCAGAATCGAATAAAGCGTCGTCGATTTTCCGCTCCCCGTCGGTCCCGTGATCAGGATCATCCCGTACGGACGCTTGATCGCCTCAGCGAGGGCCTTGGTCGGCTTTTCGGAAAAACCAAGCTTATCAAGCCCCGCTTTAATACCGCTCCGGTCCAACACACGAAGCACCATCTTCTCTCCAAAATAGGTCGGCAGGACCGAAACTCGGAAATCGATCTGCCTGTCTTTCAAGATCAAACGAAAGCGCCCGTCCTGAGGTACGCGCTTTTCGGTGATATCCAGTTGGGAAACGATCTTCGTACGAGCCACAAGCGCCGGATAAAGCTCCAGCGTGTGGGAAAAGGATTCTTTGAGGACGCCGTCGATCCGGTATCGGATGCGAAATTCCTTCTCATACGGTTCGAAATGAATGTCCGAGGCTCGCGATTTGATAGCTTTTTCAAGAATGAAATTCACCATTTTGATCACCGGCGCGTCGTCCACGCTAACCTGCACGACCGCTGAGCCCTCTTTGCTTTCTCCATCTTGAACGAGCTCAACGCTGTCCTCGGATTTTTCCTGCGAAAACTCGGAAAAATTCTTCACTTCGGCGTAATACTCATCTACAGCCTCCGCGATTTTGGCCGGCTGGACCAACACAAGATTCACGTCACAACCCGTCAAGCGCTTGATATCGTCGAAAGCCCTCAGTTTGAAAGGATCGCTGGTCGCGATCGTCACGAGTTTTCCGATCTTCGCAACGGGAAAAACCTTGTGTTGCTCAATAAATTTCCGCGGCAGAAGCTCAAGGACTTCGGGATCGATCTGCATCCCATGAAGATTCAACGTCGGGATCTCCAACGTCTCGCTCAGGAAATCGATCACAACTTCTTCCGGAACGGTTTTTTCCTCGATCAGGATCTGAAAGATGGTTACGCCGCGTTTTTGGGCGGCCTGTTCCAAACGCGCATTTTCCTCGTCCTCGAGCCCAAGGCTGACGATCCATTCTCTCACCAGCTTCGGATCGATCATGCGCCACCTCCGCCCGCGACCTTTTTCGTGGTCTGATCCGCGGTCGTCACGCGGAAAACCTCTTCCAGGGAGGTCTCGCCCAAAATGGCTTTTTGAACGGCTGATTCGCGCAAGGTATTCATGCCGCGTTCGCGGGCCCTTTGTGAAATAAGGTCCGCCGAAGCCCCCTGCATGATCATTTCAAGAATCTCGGGCGTCATTTCAAACAGCTCGGTGATCACGCTCCGGCCCTGATAACCCAGTTGCCTGCATTGACTGCACCCGCGGGCCTTCCAAAACTGCAATTTTTTAGCGGGGTCGAGTTCCAGAAGTTTGTACATCTCGGGTTCGAGATCATACTGAACGCGGCACCTGGGACAAAGTTTGCGGACAAGCCGCTGCGCGGAGATCATCAGTACGGTCGACGCGATCAGAAACGGCTCAAGACCGAGATTGACCATCCGTGTGATCGAACTGACCGCATCATTGGTATGAAGCGTGCTTAAAACCAGATGGCCCGTCAGCGCCGCTTTGACGGCAATGTCGAGCGTATCGGCATCGCGAATCTCCCCAATCAGAATGATGTCAGGGTCCTGTCGCAGGATCGAGCGCAAAGCAGCCGGAAATGTCAGGCCGATCGCTTCGCGGACATTCACCTGATTGATCCCAGGAATCTGGTACTCGACCGGATCTTCGACCGTCGTAATGTTGACCTTCGGGGAATCGAGATATTTGAGGACCGAATAAAGCGTCGTCGTTTTGCCGCTTCCGGTGGGACCCGTCACCAGGATCATGCCGTGCGGTTTTTTCGAGCTGTCCTTGATGATGTCCTGTTCGCGCTGGGTGAAACCGAGCTTGCTGATATCATGCGACTGCGTCCCGGTATCCAAAATACGCAAGCAGACCTTTTCTCCAAAGCTCGACGGCAAAATGGAAACGCGCATGTCCACTTCCCGGCCCTGCGTCCGGACCTTGAAACGCCCGTCCTGCGGGACCCGGTGTTCCGCGATGTTCAATTGGCTCATGATCTTGATACGGGAGACGATCGCGTTCCCGAAACTTTTCTGCGGTTTGACGATCTCCTCCAAGATGCCGTCGACGCGAACCCGGACTCGGACGAAATTCTCCCACGGCTCGATAAAAATATCGCTCGAGTGCCGCCTCACCCCCTCAAGCAGAATCATGTTCACCAATTTGACGACCGGCGCCTGATTCGCCATTTCCATAAGGTCGGCGGTTTGCTGCTGCTTGTCGAGCGTCGCCTCTTTTTCAACCATGGAGGCGAGCTTTCCAAGTTCATCGCCCCCTTCTTCGGCGACCATTTCTTCAACGGGGTTCACAACATCCTGATAGAACTTTGCGATCGCCTCTCTAAGAATGCTATATTCCCCAACGGCGGCCCGGACCCGCAGTCCGGTTTGGGCCTGGATCTCATCAAGGACTTTGAGATTGGTCGGGTTAGCGAACGCAACGGTCAGTGTTTTTTCATAAAGGGAGATCGGAAGACAAGCATGGGTCTCGGCGGTTTTTTTGGGCACCAGGCGGAGAACATCTTTGCTGACGATCAGCATCTTGAGGCTGACGAGCCGATAGCCGTATTTTGTATTGAGAATTGTAACCAACTTCTTCTCGTCGCATTTCCCGGTGCGAAGCAAAACATCGAGAAAATGTTCTTTTTTCGTTCCCTTGTTCTGCTCCTGGGAAGCCCAGAGAAGGTCCTCGGATTTAACCGCTCCCGTTTCCAGGAGCGCTTCCCGCATATCCGGTAGTGACCCGCCGCTTTTCTCCGTCATGGTCTCATTCCCGCTCAGGGGGCCTCATGGTAAAGAAAATAGATCGCATTCAGAATCTCGGAGATCTTCGAAAGAAACACCTGGGGAACCCGCTCGGTCAGGGTCTGGATCTTTTCAACGGCTTCCATATTATGAGGATCGCCGACCGCGACAAAAACCTTCTTACTGTCACAATCGAACGCGACCAGCGTGTTTTCATGACAAAAATCGGCTTTGAGAATTTCCGCCATGTCGGGATTGATAGAATAATTCTTCAACGGCAGATACGGGATCTTGTACTGTTTGCCGAGCGCGCTGATCAAGGTATCCTCGTCGACGAATTTCAGTTCGACAAGGATCTGTCCGATCAGACCGCCCTTTTCCTTCTGATGAGCAAGGGCCTCCTCTAGCTTGGCCTGCGTGAGCAGCCCATCCTCAATAAGAATCTCGCCGATCCTGCGTTTGATCCTTGGACTCATGGTTCCCCTTTGAGACCGTGAATAAGAACTTACTTATCTAAAAGTAACGGCACTATTTGGAAAGAATTTTGTTTTTTTCTTGCCGAACCCGCCCAAAGGACAGTCCCCGCACCGCGGCAGTTTCCGGCAAAAATCCTTGGCGAGCCGCACGATCTGGGCATGATAATCGTTGTAAAGCCCCCGGTCGTCGGGAAGCGCTTGCGTGAACATCTCCCGCCACGCGTCATAACCGGCCTCCGATGACGCAAGACCATGCCGGGAAAAGATGCGCTTCGTGTAGGCGTCGATCACAAAAGACGTCTTGTCGAGCGCATAGAGAAGGATAGAATCCGCGGTCTCGGGTCCGATCCCCTTGACCGAGAGAAGTTTTTGCCGCAGAACCGGGATCGCTGATCGTTTCAGCCTGCGAAGATCCCCGCCGCATTCCTTTTCGAGAAAATCAACGAAACATTTCAAGCGGTCGGACTTAATGTTGAAATATCCGGCCGGACGGATCAGTTGCGCCAGTTTTTTGCGGGAGATCGCGCGCAGCCCTTTGTAAGAAAGACTTCCGGCACGTTTAAGGTTCGCGATAGCTTTTTCCACGTTCGTCCATGCCGTGTTCTGCGTGAGGATCGCTCCGACCATCACCTCGAACGGCGTCTCGCCCGGCCACCAATCCTGCGGCCCAAAAGTCTTCCGAAGGATCTTGTAAACCGCCGGAAGATGTCTCGGCCGGATCTCAGACAGACTTGGTAAACGCGTAAGTCTTGAGCGGCTCATAGTGCGCACCTTCGGGCAGGCAATGGCTTTCATACAGAATAAAATGATCGACGCTTTTTTCGGCGGTTGGAAGTCCGGCAGTCACTTTCGGAAGCACCGCCTCAAGATCCCCTCCGTGTTTTTTCACACGGCCGAGCGTCACGTGCGGATGAAGCGGCCGGGGATCCAGCTCAAATCCGAGATGCTTGATCTCACGCTGGACCGTCTGACAAAAACCGGAAAGCACGCCGCTTTTTTCACGAATGCCCAGCCAGATCACATCCGGCCGGTGGAGGTCCGGGAACGCTCCGACCCGGTCCAGACAAACTTTGAGGGGGGCAAAAAGGGGCGCGATCCTTTTCATCGCGTCGTCGATTTTAGAGATTTCCTTCGGGAGCGTCGCTCCAAAAAAGTGGAGCGTCAGATGCGCCTGTCCGGGATCGACCCATTTGACGCCTTCGACTTTACGGCTCAACGGCTCAAGAACCGCGCGGATCTCCTGCAAAAAAATATGGTGAAAAGGAAGGGCGAGGAATAAACGGAGCGGCGCCGCCGTTAACGGATCATCCGCCATAAATGCTCGAGCGCCTTGACCGCGGCTCTCTCCTGGACCTGGTTACGTTCGCCCCAGAAAAGATGTTTCCAGACTCGGACTTTCCCGTCGGGCGATGCGAGACCGATAAAAACAAGTCCGACCGGTTTTTTTGCGGTGCCCCCTCCCGGCCCGGCGATCCCGGTGATCCCGATCCCGTACCCCGCCTCCATCCGGAGACGAACGCATTTCGCAAGCTCCGCGGCAACCTCGCGCGAAACCTCCCCGCGATCCCGGAGAGTCCCCTCGGAAACACCGAGCTTTATTTTAACGGTCCGGTGATACGCGACCGTCCCGCCCACGAAATAGGCGCTCGCACCGCTGCATCGGGTGATCTTAGAGGCCAGCAGGCCCCCGGTACAGCTTTCCGCGACCGCCAACGTCTGCCTCTTCCGGAGCAAGAGGTCTCCGATCTTTTCCGAAAACGAAATGTCTTCCGCCGCGTAAATAAAATCCTTCACCCTCGTCAGGATCTTTTTTTTGACCTTGGCCAGCACCGCCGCCTTGTCCGCCGAGATCCGGATCGAGATCTCCCCAGCTTCCGGGTAGATCCCGAAATCAAAAGAATCTTCAAAAAAATCCGCCCCAAGCCGGGTCATCACATCCGGCTCTGAGATACCGGCCATCTTCACAATAAATTTCCGGGTCTTGGCCAAAGCGGGATATTTTTTTTTGAGGAGCGGAAGGACAACGTCGTAGTACATATTTTGAAGTTCGCTCGGAACCCCCGGAAGCGCGATCACGATCCGGTTCTGGACCTCGATCGAAAACCCCAACGCGATCCCGAAACGGTTAATAAGAGGTTTGGCGTTCTCGGGATAAAGAGCCTCACGCTTCACCAGAGCCGGAATGCGCTTGCCGAAGCGCCGATAGATCTTCTTTAAACGCCGGTATTGGGCTTCTGAAAAAATGAGCGGGACATTGAAGTGCGCGGCAATCCCCTCACGGGTCACATCATCCGGCGTCGGACCGAGGCCACCGACCATGAAAATGACTTCGGCTCGGCGCAAGGATTCGCCCAAACGGAACCGGATGGCTTCCTGCGAATCCGCACACACAGTCTGGGCGACCACTTCAAACCCGAGTCCGGAAAGCTCCCGACCGAGGAACGCGGCATTCGTGTTGACAACGCTGCCGTTTAACAATTCACTTCCAACGCACAAGACCTGAACGGAAGGCTTCATCGAAAGAGAAGAAACAGGATGATCCAGGCACAAAATCCGGCGCCAAGATCATCGGCCAGGATCCCCCAATATCCGGGGATCCGTTCAAGGGAACGGATCGGGAAAGGTTTAAAAATATCAAAAAGACGGAACAACAAAAACCCCAGAGACGCCGTCACCCAGGTCCACGGGATCAACATGAACGTTACAAAGATCCCGCAAACTTCATCGATCACGATATATTGCGGATCGGGATCGGGATCCGTGATCTTCCGATATGCCAATGCGCCCCACACCATCAAAAATATAAAAACCATCCCGTAAAGATACCCGTTCCACCGGGTCAGAAAAACCAGCAGCAGCCCGAACAAACTGCCCCAAGTCCCGGGCGCCTTGGGTAAAAAACCGACCCCGACCGCAAGCACGTACCTGTTGAACGCTTCCGACGCGAAATGAGCCCGCTGGTTCCAAAGGAACGTCCCTCCGGAAACGAGCGTCAGGAAAATGGTAATGATCATAAGAACCGGAATGGCGTAATAAACAATACTCGTCAACACGCCCAAAATAGGAAAGGGCTTGATGAGAAGGTAGAGAAAACCAACGCTTACCATGGCCACCTGAAACCCGAATTTTCTTTTCCCCATCATTTCGGCACCCAGGGATTTCCCCTCGATAAGCCATCCGGTCCGGCAAAAGGTCACCACGATCTCCCGGACAACGATGGGCACGACCCACCAGATCGAATAGAAATTCAGCGCTGCGAAAGCCACGAGCGGCCCCAAGATCAGGATCTTATCGCTAAAAGGATCGATGAACCGGCCCAACGGAGATTCGAGGTTGTGCTTGCGGGCGATCTTGCCGTCCCAATAATCGGTGACCCCGCCCATGATGAAGAGAAATAGCGCGAGCAAATGTACCCAGGGATTCCGCTGAAGGATCATCGCGGGGAGGAACAGTCCGATCACGCCCCGGGAGATCGTCAAAACGTTCGGATGAAAAATACGGAATTTATATTTGTCCCAAAAGGTCATAGCCCCGAGCACCCGTGATCTTAACCGTGTAAAATTTTCCGGCTGTTATGTTTTTTTGAGTTTTTACAAGCACGCTACCGTCCACTTCCGGGGCATCCATAAAAGAACGCCCGATCCACCGCCCAGGATCTTTTTCATCCCGGGACTCGATCAGCACTCGGAGGTCTGTCCCCACGACCCGGCGATGCACTTCCCGAACGATTTTCTGTTGCAGTTGCATCGCCCGATGATACCGGTCTTCCTTGACCTTCTCGGGGACCTGGCCCGCCAATCCGGCAGCCGGCGAACCTTCTTCCCTGGAATACCGAAAAATCCCGAGCCGCTCGAATTTCATCTCCTTCATGAACTCCAGAAGCTCCGCAAAATCTTTTTCCGTTTCACCCGGGAACCCCACGATAAAACTAGTGCGAATCACCACCCCGGGGATCATCGCTCTCACCTTCCGGATGAGCCCGACAACCTGCGACTTCGTGCCGCCCCGCCGCATAGTTTTCAACATTTTATCACTAATATGCTGGAGCGGTAAGTCAATGTAGCGGCAAATCTGTTTGGATTGGGCCACGGCCCGGAGGATCTCGTCCGTCAGTGTCGACGGATAGGCATAAAGAAGACGGACCCACTTGATCTTCGGCACGGATTCCATCGCCTCCAGAAGCTGCGGCAAAAGGGCTTTGCCGGCATAGTCCCAGCCGAACAGCGTAATGTCCTGCCCGATTAGGACCAGCTCCTTAGCGCCCTCTTCCGCGAGTTGCCGCGCCTCCCGGACCAAATCCGTGATACGGCGGGAACGGTACCGTCCGCGCAGGCTCGGGATCACACAAAAAGAACACTTATGATTGCACCCTTCCGAAATCTTGAGATAGCGGGAATGCGCTGAGGTCAAGGAAATGCGTTTTTCGTGAGCTTCGGCAAGATACCCTGCGTTATGAACACTAACGAATTTCCGTCCTTCGGCGACCTTTTTCAGGCTCTCGGCGATCCGCATGTAATCCCCCGAGCCGATAAACGCATCCACCTCGGGAAATTCTTTCTGAAGTTCTTCGGCATACCGCTGGACAAGACACCCCACAACGATAACACCCGATAGTTTTTTTTCTTTTTTAAGAGCAATGAGCTTGAGAAGCATCTCGATCGATTCTTCTTTTGCGTCCCGGATAAACCCGCAGGTATTAAGGATCACAACATCGCTCTCGGAAATATCCTTGGCAAGGGAGTAGCGGGCACCACAGGCCTTTCCGAGGATAACCTCGCTATCCACGAGCGTTTTGGGACACCCGAGCGACACGATGCCGATGCGCAAAGAATGGTGATGGTTTTTCATAGGAGAGTGAATTTTAAAGGAAGTGCCACCAAACACAAGAAGATAAAGTAATTTGCTGTAAGCCTCGCCCTTTTTGTCTGGAGTCTTGAGACAGAAAAAAGACGGCGAGCAACGCGTTAACGCGGGAGAGCCCTCTTGTTTGCAGAAAAATGGCGGGGCCGACGGGGCTCGAACCCGCAACCTCCGGATCGACAGTCCGGAGCTCTAACCAATTGAGCTACAGCCCCACTTAAGGGAAAAGGTCTTGAAGGAGTCGGTATTGTAGCGATAGACGCCTCGACTCTCAAGCAAAAATTACAGGTAATCTTGGCGAGGCGGGACCCCGATCCTGATATAAAACTTGGGCGCTGAAGGATTTGATATTCACCCCCAACGCTCACATGATTTTCCCCGTGGTGAGCCTTAGGGTAAGACTTCGCCCCCGAAAAGACTAAGAATCACAGACGCCTAGCAAACCGGCCAACGAACTTCTCTATTTGACTACCCAACCGTCCAAATCGCCAGGAAGACGCGCATCATTTCTCAAATAATAGTCTGCCGCATCGATAGAATTTTCGAACTTATGCTGTTCATCAAGCTGCGGCCGCCGATCCCCGAGAGGACCATATGCCAGACAGTGACAAGTAAACTCACCGTTATTATTTTGAATGATAACCCCTTCTCTCGGAGAAGAGAGGTCGGAAGGAAACCATTCCTGCTTCTGAATCACTGCCGCTAAATGCTCTCGGACTTCTGCATACTTCAAAGGCGGATGAGGCCACAATCCTTGTTTCATGCGCTCTTCCATATCCAAATGCGCGCCTTTCAGCAAAGAAGTAAGGACATCACCATTCATATCAACTCCGGATTTAACCTAGAGAAACTTGGGCGATGAGAGATTCGAACCTCTTCCCGACATCACCCGCGATTTTCGGTATAGTGAACTTTACCGTTTCCGTTCCCTGCCAAGAATTATCGTTATAAGAACTTGGGCGCTGAAGGATTTGAACCCTCGACCCTATCCGTGTAAAGGATATGCTCTAACCAACTGAGCTAAGCGCCCACGAAATCGCGAGTCTTGTCCTACGCAAACGAGTTGAGGACGTGGATCATCCGGTGGATCTGCGTATAACAATTCATCTTGAACGAAAACGCAAGACGCGTCAGATGAAACGTGTAAGGAGCGTTCTTCTCTTCATCGAACGGCTTCAGCGACTGGATGATCTTCCCCTTTTTGACGATCCCCTTGAACTGCTGGTTCAAGTAATCAAGCTGTGCGTCCGAAAGCGGTTTTTCGATGCGCATGACCAGCATGTCCCGGATGTACCGCATGGAATGATACATCTTGTAAAAATCGACCGTATACTTGACGGCATCTTCCACGTTTTGGGTGAAGTGCATGAAATCAATGTCGTCCTCATGGATCAAATGCTCGTCGGCGAGCTGTTTCTTTAGAAAAATCCGGAAATGCTTCCAGTATTCCGAGCCCGGAGCATCGAGACAAACGATCGGCCGAGGATCGGTCTTCCCCGTCTGTACCAGCGTAAGCGTTTCAAACCCTTCGTCATGGGTCCCGAACCCCCCGGGGCAAAGGACCGTCGCATGGGATTCCCGGAGGAACATGAGCTTGCGCGTAAAAAAGTACTTGAAGGTGACAAGCTTGGGGTCCTTCAGCATCACCAGGTTCGCTTCCTGTTCGAACGGAAGCCGGATGTTCATGCCGAAACTGTTTTTGGGACCCGCGCCAACGTTGCCGGCCTCCATGATCCCCGAGGCTGCGCCCGTGATGACCATCCATCCCTTCCGGACGATCTCCTTGGAGAATTTCATAGCGATCTGGTAATTGGGATCCGACCGCGGCGTCCTCGCAGAACCGAATAAAGCGACCTTGCGAAACGCCCGGTATTTCTCAAAAACACGCAGGCCAAGGCGAAGTTCTTTGAGGGCCGTGTTCAGGATCTTCATATCTCCACGGTCAAGCCCTTCCCGATAGATCCGCAGCGCGGTCCCGATCATTTCCTCAACAAGATCCGCCTGTTCTCCCTGTCCGGCATCGTGGATCAGTTGGTGAACCAGCTGATCCAGCTTGGGATCGCCGGTATTTCCGCCATGCTTGTCTACATGAAGATTTTCCATTAATCCGCAACTTTGATCTGAAGGATCAGATCTCCGGGATGATGACAGGCCGGACAATTCCTGCCCTGCCGCGCCAAACGAAGCTTCTGCCCTTCTTTGATGTTCACCGGAATTTTAACCGCGATCGTTTGTCCCTCGGGCGTCCGGAACGTGACGCTCCCGCCTTCTTTGGCTTTCTTCCTCGAAATCTTTAGATTCACAACCACATCGGCCGACTCCTGAACCGACGACGCGCCGTCGTCATAATCATCTTCCCCGCCATAAAAATCCTGCCTGGGAGAACCGGACGAATAAACCCGGAACGGGCCACTGCCACCGCGACCGCCACCGCCTCCGGAGAACAGGTCTCCGAAGATATCCGAGAACGCCGAGTAACGGCTGCTCGGGCGTCCATGCCCACCCCCTGAGAACTGACGGAGCAAATCCTCGAAATTAAATCCTTGGGCCCCCGCATAATTCCCCTGGAACCCGCCCCCGTACTTGCGCATCTGATCATACTGCTGGCGACGCTTATTGTCGCTCAGGATGTAATACGCCTCCGAGATCTCCTTGAATTTCGTCTCCGCGGCTTTGGGGTTATCCGGATTCTTGTCAGGATGGTATTTGACCGCAAGTTTGCGATAAACCTTTTTGATCTCATCCCCGGAGGCCGATTCCGACACTCCGAGAATCTTGTAATAATCTTTTTGCTGTTGTGCCATAGACTTCCCCTAAATAAAAAGCCCTCCATAACCCGAGGGCTCACTTGATATTGTCCGCCAAAACGCGGAGGCGCCCTAATCTCTATAAAAATCCAAGGAAATCAGGACCTCTCCAATCTCTATTAATGCTTTAGATATGATAACCGGACGTGGGGCGAATATCGCGATCCACAAACTAGCCCTTTTTTATTTGCCTCCGACGACATCAATCACTTCACCCGTATTTCGATCAACGAAAACCCAAAAATCGCCACCCTTCATTTGTTGTTTAGGCGCAAAATAGACAGCTTGAAAATCTCTGCTTGCTAATTTAGGTCTCCATCTCTCCGGCGTAGTCCCTTCGACAGGAATCCACTTGCCGGTCTGCTTGTCATACTGAGAAACGCCTTCCCGCATCAGAAATTTCTTTAGCTCTAGATTCCCATCGTCATAAGTAATAGTCATCGTCTCCACTTTAAATTTCCATGCTGAAGCCTTCGCCTTGGCAATCTCGATGATTCTTTCTTTGGAAAGTTCCGTCACTGCACAAACACCGTTCATTGGAACATTTGCCATAACCAAAGCAAAAACTCCAACGGCGATCATCTTTTTCGTAAGCATGTTTTTACATCCTTTTCGTACGGCTGAATCTTCCGAACCATCTTTAACTAAAATCAGCTTCGAGTCTTTATAAATATAGCTTTCGACTTCAAACTCTTCTTTATCGAAAAGCCAGTTTGCGGATGAGTACGTGGAGGTGGAGGGAATTGCACCCTCGTCCAAAGGACCCGTCATCAAGGGGTCTCCATGCTCAGTTCACATTCGGTTTAATTCCTCAAATCTCAGTGAACCGGATTTTGAGGAACGATCCGTCGAAGTCTTTTCCACCGATCCAACGGCGAGACCGGAAGAGCAACCTGCTTTTTTCGCCATCAGAACTTAGCAGATATCGGCCCTGTGACGTCGCTAGCAGTTAAGCAGCGAAGGCGAGAGGAACCGGGACCGAAACCGGTCCGACAGCTCTCTCATTCCAGCTGAGTGTATCAGCATTTATGTTTTGCCACGTTTTTTAAAGAGGCACCTGACGAACCTCTGCATGCTCCCTTGAATGCAAAATCCCCTGTCGAACCTATTCACCCCCATGGATCGACGATATGAAAGATCAACACTACGGCGGGAGTATAACACGTCTCGGGAAGCTTCTCAACACGGCGGAAATTCAAATCCGAGGAAACAGAATGGGAAGGAATTAATCCTGAAAACAAATGCCCTGGCCAGCCCGGCTGTCAGACCCCCCGCCTTCCAACCGTTCTTAGACCAGGGCGCTTTGCTATTCGAAAAATCGCGCTAAAAACTACGCCGCAACCGCGACGCCGCGCGGTTCGGGGACAAGCAACTGATAGATCTCATGGGCCGACCGGGCGATCCGGAGACGGTCCTGCAGGAACCGGTCGTCAAGGAACCATTTGATCTTCTGAAGGATCTCACGTTTCCGCTGCTCCGCCGCCTCGTTCTGGGGCAGGATCAACAGAAAAATAAAATGGACGAGGCGACCGTCGAGCGACGGAAAGGAGACCCCGTCCGGGCTTACTGCAAATGCCACAATCGGCTCCTGGACTTCCGGAGAGAAACAATGCGGCAACGCGATCCCATGACCAATGGCTGTGGTGCCGAATTGTTCCCGTAAAAGGAGAAGCTCGAAAACTTTTTGTTTTTCAATCCCCTTCAGACCCCACGCTGGCAACAGATCGATAACCTTCCGCAAAGCCTCCTCGCGGTCCGAGGCCTCAAGCCCGGCAATGATATTCTCTTCACGCAATAAGAGATGTCGCATGACTGGCCCGCTCCTGTCTCTTCTGAGTGCGTATTTTGGAAACCAAATGCCGGCGCCATTTACGCCGCGTGGTGCGAAGGTCCAACTTCAGGAACCGGAGAGCCTCACGAAGATTGGGAAACTCTTTCAGTCCCACTTCATCTGTTTCGTAATACTGCGCGGACATACGAAACTTTTCCAACTGACGCATCCGTTGTTCGATCGACGGCCGTATGGCGTCGGCTTCTTCGCCCTTGTGACCGGAAATCTCGCGATAAAGCTCCTGCCATTCAGTCTCCATCTTTTCGATGAATGGTTTTAAAAGCTGATTGCTGATTTCCATTTTCAAATCCTTCCGGTTTTTAAAGTCTTTTTAAAAAGCGAAATCTTTCAATTTTCGATATTTAAATTGCCTTTAATTTCCCTCGACATCGATCATATGCTAACAGGTTCGACATTAAATGATGATTAAAACGGAATTAAATATTTTTAACAGGAGGCGCATTATAGGACTAATGCTATAGAGAAGGGATAATTCGCGGCAATTCTACGGAAATCTTTGACCCCCTGCCGAGGGAACTCTCGACGCTCATACGCCCCTGATGGGCATCACAAATGGCCGTCACGATGCTCAAACCAAGCCCCGCGCCTTCACGAGAGCGAGCCTGGTCCGCCCGATAAAACCGGGTGCCGATCTTTTTCAGAGTTTCAGGATCGATCCCGATCCCGGTATCTTCGATCTCGATCACGACTTTGTCCCCCCAAAGACGCTGGCGAACCAAAACCCTACCGCCCTCTTCGGTGAATTTGATCGCATTGTCCACGAGATTGGTAAAGAGCCTCTTCAGATAAACCTCATCCCCCATGACCTCGGCTTCCTCTCTCGCGTCAAGGACAAGTTCGATTTTCTCATGACGGGCCCGCTCCTGATAAAGTCCCACAACATGATCCAGCAGGCGCTCCAGGGGAATTATCTTTTTAAGAAGATGCAACTGTTTCGCGTCATTGCGGACAAGGATCATCAGGTCGTCCACGAGACGAATGAGGCCGTCCACTTCCTCTCCGATCACTCCGATCGTTCGCCGAAGATCCTCCTGCGAGCGGACGCGCCGGAACGCAAGATCAATCTCCCCGCGGATAATTGCAAGAGGCGTCTTGAATTCGTGGGACACGTTCGAACTGAATTCCTGAACCGCGCGCGTGGAGGATTCCAGACGATCGATCATCTCGTTCAGGGTCTCGGCAAGACGGTCCAGTTCATCCTGGGTGAAAGTCCGCGGCAGCCGATCTTTGAGATAAGCCGCAGTGATCTTCCGGGCCTGCTGAATCATTCGCTCGACGGGATTAAGAAAACGTCGCGCGAGAAACCACCCGGCGAAACACGCCAGTCCGACGCCGAGAGGAACGATCACCGCGATGATAAGGGCCAGGCGTCCGAGGGTTTTTTCGATCTCGTAAAGCGGCTTCCCGACCTGGATAATGAACATTGGCCGCCCGCTCAAACGTACCAGGTGGTAATAAAGCTGGATAGGGTTCTTTTGAAAATGGATGGTCTGGTAAGAGTCCCCCGTTTCCATGAATGCGGAATCGCGCTCATAATCCGGAAAGATGATCTCGCGCTCCCATCCTCCGAGGTTCGAGACGATCAACGAATGATCCAGTCCGATGATCCGGACCAGCAGAAGACTTCTTGTCACGCGCCTCTGGCGTTTTTCCCAGTCCCGGATGGACCCGGTCAATGCCCCCTGGACTTCCGCAGGAAAAACAAGCCCGCCGTTCCCGTCCAAGGGAAGCGAGGAAAATTGCGAGTCCTTTAAATGGACCTGGAGCCCCTCTTCGATATTCTGAACCTCGCCGAACATACTCCTTTCCGCATCACGATAAAGGGCGCGGGAAAGCTCGGCGTACATAAGAAAAGCGAACCCGGCAAGAAAGACCATGAGCATGCTCGCATACCACAGGGTCAGCCGGAGCTTGAACGAGCGAATCTGGATCATGGAAGAGCAAGACGATAGCCGGTCCCGCGGACAGTCTCGATTTTGCAACCGGCCAGCCTCTCGTCGATCTTTTTCCTGAGAAAGTTGATGTAGACGTCGATCGTATTGCTCATGGGATCGAAGTGAAGGTCCCAAACGTGCTCCGCGATTGCGGTGCGGGAGACAACTTCTCCGTTGTGTCGCATCAGGAACTCAAGGAGAGAGAATTCCTTCTGAGAAAGCGAAATCTCCTGGTCCTTGACCCAAGCCTGGCGTTTGATCAGGTCCAGCTTAAGGCTGGCACTCTGCAACACCGTCTGGTCTGTCAGATGCGAGGGACGTCGCAAAAGCGCGCGAATACGCGCCAGAAGCTCATCAAAGCTAAAAGGCTTGGTCAGGTAATCATCGGCGCCCTGGTCGAGACCCCTAATCTTGTCCTCAACGGAATCTTTCGCTGTCAGGATCAATACCGGCACGGTCTTCCCTTCCTTACGGAGCTTCTGGCACAGCTCCACCCCGCTCATTTTGGGAAGCATCCAGTCCACGATCAGGAGATCGTATTCATTCGTCGTCGCGTATTCCCAGCCTTTTTCACCGTCAGGGGCCAGGTCCACCGCGTAATTTTCTTCTTTCAGCCCGCGCTCAAGAAAGCTAGCCATTTTCTTTTCGTCTTCAATGATCAAAAGTCTCATAAAGCCCCCTTATGCTCCTTCCGGATCGAAATGGACGGTAACGTCCGACTTCGGATGTTCGTTCTGGATCTTTGCGATCAATGACTCGGTCATGTCGTGTGCCTTTTTGAAATCGTCCTCGCCGCGGATCTCGATATGAAAATCGAGAAAAAGCTGGTTGCCGACCATCCGGCTCCGGAGATTGTGAACCCCGACAACCGCAGGATGATGGCCCATGATCATCATCCGAATCTTTTTAAGCTCCGTATTGGAAAGACCGCGGTCCAGCAGTTCCGACACAGCGCGTTTTAGTATCCCGACCGCGGAATAAAAAATATAGCCGGCCACCAGGATCGAAACGGCCAGATCCCACGCAACCTTCCCCGTCCTCCCCACCAGTACGAGCGCGAGGATCACGCCGAGGTAAGACACAAAATCCATCGTGTAGTGGGTCTTCTCCGTTCCCAGAATCAGAGACCTGTTCTGCTTCGACAAAGCCTTCAATCGCATCGAGAGAAGCCATGTGATCGCCGCCGAAAAAACGATCACTCCGATCCCGAGTGGAATCTCGGAAACAAAACTTCCGGCGATAAGACGTTTAATGGATTCATAAATAACAAAACAACCGCTTACCGCGATAAAGAGACTTTGAAAGAGCCCCGCCAAGCTCTCAACCTTCCCGTGCCCGTAAGGATGCTCGGCATCGGGCGGCTTGGAGGCTTCCCGGAACGCGAAAAAATTCAGGGCGGACATCATCATGTCGAGCGTGGAATCAAGCCCGGAAGCGATGATCGACATCGAATGCGTAATCACCCCGGCGGTAAATTTTACGATCATCAGCAACAGCGCCACGCCGATCGAAAGAACCAAAGCCTCCCGCGTTTGCTTCATACACTGCTCGATCGCGTCCCGAGTCATAGAGGCCTTCCGTTTGGAATCTAAGTTTTCAGAATTTTCTGATAAAGGTTCAGGTCTTCTCCGGAAAAACAAATGAACCGGATCTCATCGAAGTCACTTTCAAATTCCCTGCCGGCGGCGAGCGCGATTCGCGCCGCTTCCACCTTGGGATAGGCATAAACCCCGGTGCTGATCGCCGGGAAAGCGATCGTCCGGAGCCCGTTTTTTTTCGCAACACCAAAACTCTTCACGTACGCACTTCGCAAAAGCTCCGACTCGCGTTGTTTTCCGCCATGCCATACCGGCCCGACCGTATGAATGATCTTTCGCGCCTTCAGTCGTCCGGCGTTCGTGATCACCGCATCTCCGGTCGCGCAATGGCCGATCTTCCGGCATTCCTCCATCACCGAAGGCCCCGCCGCCCGGTGGATCGCACCATCCACGCCTCCGCCCCCGCGAAGCCCCGTGTTCGCGGCATTCACGATCACATCCACTTCCTCCCGAGTGATATCCCCCTGCTTGATCACGATCATGACTGCCTCTCACTCAAAACGTCAGGGTTGGAACAAAATACGGGAGACCTCACGCGCTCAGGACTTGGCACCATTGAGACGGAGAAGCTTTTCGACAGCACCCACAAGCCGGTTGGTTTCGAACGGCTTGGCGAGAAATGCATCCGCCTTGCTCTTTTGCCAGTTCTTCTGCTCCTTTTCAAAGGCGCTCATCAAAAGAACCGGGATCTTCCCCCACTTCGGGGAGTTCTTGATCGAGGCGCAGACCACATAGCCATCGGCCCCCGGCATACGGATGTCCAAAATGGCCAGATCGAAACCGCCTTCCTCGATCTTGGCGAGCGCCGTCGTTCCGTCCGGCACCCATTCCACCTGATGCCCTCCGTCACGAAGCCTTTCGGCAACAATGATTCCGACATCTTCCTCATCATCCGCTACAAGAATTTTCGCCATAACCGGTCCTTTCGATCTTGAATTTATAATTTCCGTTTGAATTGTTTCTCAAGCTCTGCCGCCGAATACCGGATAAAACTCGGGCGCCCGTGCGGGCAGTTGAAGGGATTCTCGCACCGTGCCAGCTGTTCGATGAGCCCCTGCATTGCGGGAAACGTCAGCGCGTCAGCCGCTTTAACCGAACGCCGTTTACACGCGATCAGAGCGGCGATATTTTCCTGGTAACCCCTGAGGCCGGTCTGACTTTTCCCCGCTTCCTTTTCATCGACAAATTGTTTGATAAGCGTAACAGGATTTTCATCTTTCATCGCCGACGGCAACCCGCGGACCACAAACGCCTTCTCCCCGAACGGTTCGATCTCAAATCCGATCTTATTAAGAAAAACCAGATGCTTTTTCAGGATCTCCACCTGACGCGGGTGCAGTTCCAGAATTTCCTCCATCAGAAGTCCTTGGATTGCCGGCCGTTCAGATTCAAAATTCTTCAGGATCGCCTCAAACATCACGCGCTCGTGCGCCGCGTGCTGGTCAACGATGATATAGCCCTCCTCGGTCTCCGCGAGGATGTACGTCCGGTGTACCTGCCCAAGCACCCGAAGGACCTGCGGCCCTTTGCCGATCTTGAGCGGACGGAACACTGGGGCTTGCGCGGGGACCGCTTCCTCGAAAGAAGCTTCCGAGACTTTAAGCGTTGCGCCTTCTGCGACCATAGTTTCTTCGAAAGAAAATTTTGACTCCTGAAAATGTACCGCCGGAGACGGAAATCTTCCACCGTCGGTTTTGAATGACGGTGCGAGATCCCCGTGTTCTTTGAGCGCTCCGGAGACGGTCTTTTCGATCAAAGATTTGATCAGCGCCTCATGAGAAAGCCGGACCTGCTGTTTCGTCGGATGGACATTTACGTCGACATATTGGGGATCAAGATCGAGGAACAGAACCGCCGCCGGAAACTGGTTCTGCATCAGGTGCCCGTGATAACCAGCCTGCAATCCGTGGCTCAACCCATAGGCCTTCACCCACCGGCGGTTGATGAAAAAAAACTGCTGGGTACGGTTTCCCAAGGCGATCGACGGCTTACCGATGAGTCCGGAAAGCTTGATGTGTGGGATTTCGTTTTGAATCGGGATCACTTGCCCCGCCCAGTCCTCCCCAAAAATCGCCCGCGCCCGGACCGAAAGATCTCCCGTCAGCAAAAGATCGAGCGGCTTCTTCTCCCCGGAATCCAGCACGAACCGAACCTGAAGGTTCGCCAAAGCCAGACAGGTCACTGCATCGAGGATGTGCCCGAATTCGGTCGAATCCTGTTTCATGAATTTCCGGCGTGCCGGGGTGTTAAAGAAAAGATCCCGGACCTCGATCACCGTCCCCTGAGCCGCGGAGCATTCTCGCGCTTTCGTCAAACGCCCGCCTTCCACGACCAGTTCGGTGCCGGAGGATGCGTCCGCCGCGCGGGTCTGCAGGGTGAAACGTGAAACCGCCGCAATGCTGGGCAATGCTTCTCCGCGAAACCCAAAGCTTGCGAGACTGTCCAGATCTTCGGCCGTCGTGATCTTGCTGGTGGCATGCCGTTGAAGCGAAAGCTCCGCATCCGAGGAACTCATCCCGGAACCGTTGTCCGCGACACGAATGAGACTTTTACCGCCGTGTTTCACGGTAATTTCAATCCGGTCGGCTCCCGCGTCCAGGGAATTCTCAACCAGTTCCTTCACGATCGACGCCGGCCGCTCGACCACTTCCCCGGCCGCGATCTTATTGGCAACCATCTCCGAAAGAACGTGTATTTTACCCATCATTATTTTTCCGTTGCGCGTTGCGCGTTGCGCTGATTTTCTTCTTCCATGCCGCGATCTTCTGCAGAGCCTCCAGCGGCGTCAGGCAGTCCGAATCAAGTTTTTTAAGTTCTTCTTCGATCTCACTCGGCTTAGCGGCGTACTGCGGCACGTCAAAAAGCGTCGGCCCGCTATCCGCAACCTTCCGGGAACCACGCGCTTTTTTCGATTCGATGATCTCCGTAGCTTGGGTGTTCTCGCTTTCCAGGATCGCGAGGATCTCCTTCGCCCTCCGCGTCACGTCCCCCGGAATCCCGGCCAGTTCCGCGACATGGATCCCGTAGCTGCGCTCCGAAGCTCCCCGAGCCACCTTCCGCAAAAAGAGGATCCCTTCGGGGGTTTCCTTGACCGTCATTTTGTAATTTTTGATCGACGGAAAATGTTCCTCGAGCTGCGTGAGCTCATGATAATGCGTGGCGAACAGCGTCCGCGGGCGGACCTTTCCCTGCGCCAGGAATTCACAAACCGCCCAGGCGATGCTCACGCCGTCAAAGGTTGACGTGCCACGCCCCACTTCATCCAGGATCAGAAGGCTCCGGTCGGTCGCTTCCTGAAGGATATGCGCCGTCTCGAGCATCTCCACCATGAACGTGCTCTCGCCGCGAGCAAGATCGTCCGAAGCTCCGATCCTCGTAAAGATCCGGTCCACAAGCCCAACGTGAGCGCCCCGGGCCGGGACAAACGAACCCATCTGTGCTAAAAGAACGATCTGCGCGGTCTGGCGGATATAAGTCGATTTCCCGGCCATATTCGGACCTGTCAGAACCACCAACTGATGCTTATCGCTATCAAGGAGGCCGTCATTTTCGACAAACTTCCCGGCCGCCAGCATGCTCTCCACCACCGGATGCCGCCCTCCCTGGATCGAAAGCACTTTATCTTCCCGGACTTCGGGCCGCACCCATTTCCTCTCAAGCGCCACCCGTGCCAGCGACATCAATGCGTCCATCACGCCGACCGATTTGGCCATGTTCTGAAGCGGCACCAGGTCTTCGAGGACTTTGGCACGGATCTCAAGAAAGATCTGATATTCCAGATTCTTGATCTTGTCCTGCGCCCCCGAGATCTTCTCGTCCCATGCCTTAAGCTCCGGCACGATGAAACGTTCCGCGTTCGCGAGCGTCTGGCGGCGGATATAATTCTCGGGCACCTGGCTCAAATAAGAACGGCTCACCTCCAGCGTGTACCCAAAAACCCCGGAATATTTTACTTTAAGCGACTTGATCCCCGTCCGTTCGATCTCCCGCTGCTGGAATTCCAGGATCCACTGCTTTCCCTTCTGCGAAATCTCCCGAAGCTCATCAAGCTCCGGTGAGTAACCTCCCCGGATCAGCCCGCCGTCCTTGACGGCAAGCGGCGGTTCTTCCACGACCGACCGGCCGATCAACTCGCTTAGACGCGGGAACGGCTGAACCTGCTTT
>Ga0116170_10000429_pt1 | contig 44407 bp, 8 predicted proteins | sample AD_JPNHW1_MetaG_FD_89797 | JGI IMG/M metagenome (GOLD analysis project Ga0116170, IMG submission 89797) | Active sludge microbial communities of municipal wastewater-treating anaerobic digesters from Japan - AD_JPNHW1_MetaG | ecosystem: Engineered > Bioreactor > Anaerobic > Digestate | place... | reverse complement strand
GTTGATGTTGGTCAGCAGCGTGTAGGTGCCGTCCTTGTTCTGCGGCAGGGCCAAATCGTCGCCGTCCGCCGCCCACGCCCGCCCCGCGCCGACCAGTCCCAGCAGAACCGACGTCAAAACGACCGCGTTCCCGAACCAGAAACGTCCGGTTGTGCTTCGGATCTTCTTCATACGCTTCCTGCCTGCCTCCACGACCATTTCTTCCCGCAACACCCGTCGCGCGTCCCGGACCGCCCAGCGTCGTTCCGGCACCGCGATGAGAAACCACTGTGAATGTCGCACACCCCCAGCCGCTTGTCTGTAGGAACGACTTCCGCAAGCGTGTGAGAATTTTACCCGCGCCCCGCCTGCACCCCATTTGTCCGCAAAGGCAGGCCCGGCTCGACGCGAGCAGAAAAACACGTCTGTCGCCATAGAATCCAAACTGAAACGAAGTCGTCCCGGATCCAAACGGCCGCAGGCTGCGCCTTATTCCTCGCCGATGACGTACCCGCCCGTGCGGTGAACCTGTTCATACCAACGCCAGACGCTGCCCAGCGTGACGTCTCCGGGGCCGGTTGCGGGTCCCCACAAGTCGCCTCCCGCAAAAGCGCTGTGCGACTTCGGATCCCATCCGTAATCGACGGCTTTCAGGTTGATGGCGGCGGCATAGGCGCCCGTCCTGGGCATCGGCTTCCGGCCTTGGGCGATCTCGTTGTCGTAGCTCGTCGTCGAGTATGGTGCGTTTGTTCCTGCCGATTGCGTAGAGGCCCGTACGGTCGAGCCCGGCATGGGCAGGGGTGCCGCGTGATAAACGAAATCCACCGTGCCGGCCGCACAGTCGTCCTTGCAATAGGGAATGCGGTACTCCTCGGGCCACTGGTCCTCGGCCAGACCCTGATCGATGGGATTGCCCTTGAGGACCCGCCGCCCCATGTCGTTGGCCGCAAAGGCCAGATTCAGGGCGAAATCCTTGTAGTTCCAACAGTGGATCAGCGTGCCCGCCGAGCGGATCGCTTCATGCCCCGGCTGATTGGCCCAGAACGCGCGGGACACCCGTTTCTGAATGTCCACCGTGAAGGTTTTCGACTGTGAAGTCCCGACGTAGTGGGGAAAGTAATTCACCGTGAAATCCTCCACCGGCCAGAACATGGATTCGCTGATCGCCGGCTCGATGGCGGTCAAGGCGCGGACGGCCTTCTGGCCCGGATGCCGATATTGCCAGAGCCGCAGCGCATCGAAGGCCACCATGTTGCCCAGGCTGTGGGCGAACAGCGTGATCCGGCTGGCCGGAGCCCCGTAGGTGCGATTGAGCGTCGTCTCCACCATGTTCGCCAATGCCGGCGCCGTTCGCATGGCGTCCTGCATGGGAACGTTGTAGTTCTCCACGTTCACGCCGCCGAGATTGCCGTTCCAGGAAAACCCGATGAAATTGCCGCGGAATCCCGTCCAATACATGCTCTTGTAGATCTGGGCCGACGAACTGATGGCCCCGTTTGGATCGACGCTGTACCCATGGACGAAGACGTGGTAGTTCTTGCGGGCCAGGTCGATTCCATCTGCGGCGCCATCCTGCCGGATCGCATCGTTGAACCGCTGCATGTCGAAGGTGCGGCCATCTTCCACCGGATAGACGTACGGCGACGTGCCCGTGTTCCGAGCGTTCATCATGCTGATCAGGGTGCGGACGTTGCGGAAATCCACTTTCACGCTGTCCGCCGGAATGTATTCCGCGCTCCCCGGCGGTTTCACCAGCAGCTCGATGATCCGGGAGCCCACGTCCGCCGAACGGACCAAGAAAGAACTGACGTCGTAATTGACGGGGATTTTCACCGGGGTCGTCCCGATGGTTTTTTCCTGGTCGGCCACCTTCAGTTGCGCCTGGGCCATGGCATCCGTCTTCAAGTAGTTCAGCAGGTCGCTCCCCTTGCTTTGCCAATGCGATCGCGGCTGCACCCGCACCGTGCCCTCGCCCCGGACGCACAGATAAAACGCATAGCCGGCCTTGCGCAATTCCCCGTCGTCCTGGATGGACAACGGCATCATGTTGACCAGCGAACGCGGACCGATTTTCGCGTTCATATCGACCCAAAACGGCATGCCGTCCAGCTGGTCTTCCAGCGCTTCGTCGTCGCCGTCGATTTTCCACGCCACGTCCGGCACGCCCACGCGCAGGCCGTCCGTGTCGTCCATGTTTTCGTTGTTGTTGATGCCGAGGTTCGCTTCGGCGACGTTGATCGCATAATTGGTTTCCCACAGCAGTACGCCGGTTGCCTCCTGCTTGTAGTCCGGGAGCAGGGAATTCCAGTCGGATAAAGTGAAGGCATTGTTTGGGTTCCAGCCCGGGGGGCTCCATGGCACGTAAAAGAAACCTTCAGCCCTATAGTTTAAAGAATCACCCCCCGGCCAATATCTGCCACCGTAGTAAGGATCCCCACTGCCGATGTTGAATGGAATTTTCTGCATGTAATCGTCGTCATATACGGTATAGCCGTATGTGCGGCAGGTGAGATCGACCCGACCCGGCTCCAATCCCTCCAACCACAGCGTGATTTTCCCCCACTTGTTCGTCAGGCCGAAGTCCTCCGGCTGGGAAAAGTCGTCGATGTGCTCTTCTTTCCACGTTTTTTTCAAATACCACAGGCCCGTCAGCGGATTGGGCGCATAGAGCGGCGTCCACATATAGATCAGGTGCCCGTTCCCATCCAAGGGCGAGGGCGCATGCCAGTGCCCCTCGGCGGGGTCGGGGTCGCCGATCAGGCACGTGAGGAGATTGGTCAGCGAGAAACTGGCCTCCCACGGCCAATCGCTCCAATTGGTAGCCACTTTGGTGAAGATGTTTTTCGGCGAGCGCGCTTTCGTGGGATCCTTGGTCCAGATCCGGACGTGCCCGTTCGAGCGCAACGGTTGGAAATCCATATACCCCCGGCTGCCCCTGGCTCTGCCGTTCCACAATTCGGCGGCCGGCACGGTGAAGCTGGAGTTGCTGGTGGAAAAGACGACGTCGGTCGGCCGCCATGTGAGCGAAAAAGCGTGGCTCTTGTCGTATATGTAATCCACCCTGATGTCATCGACGTCGATCTCCAGCTTCCGAATGTTCCGCTCCTTCGGATTGTTGAGATCCGCATAATCCGGAACGCCATCTCCATCGTCGTCGTTGATGTTGGTCAGCAGCGTGTAGGTGCCGTCCTTGTTCTGCGGCAGGGCCAAATCGTCGCCGTCCGCCGCCCATGCCCGCCCCGCGCCGGCCAGTCCCAGCAGGACCGACGTCAAAACGACCGCGTTCCCGAACCAGAAACGTCCGGTTGTGCTTCGGATCTTCTTCATACGCTTCCTGCCTGCCTCCACGGCCAATTCTTTCCGCACCGTCCCGCGCATCCCGGACAACCCCGCGTCGTCCCGGAACCGCGACGAGAAACCATGCTGAAATTCGCATATCCCCCGCCGCGTGTCTGTAGGAACGACCCCCGCATGCGCGCAGGTATTTTACTCGCTCCGCGCCCCGGAATGCCGCATGTGATTCGGGCGGGCCCCGCCACCTGGCGTGGTGGGGGAGCCAACTTGGCCTCCCCTGGCGCAAGGCCATGAGAGAGCGCCGCCGGCGCTACCGGAACGAAAAACCGCCCCCGCGCCTCCCGCTCAGGAATCCAGCGCAAACCGGCACGTCAGCCGGGTCCAGCCGTCCTTGGTCAGGTCGATCGCCAGCTCGCTCCCGATCAACCGCGCGCGCTGCTCCATGATGGACAACCCCAAACCGGCCCGGCGCGTCGGCAGCTTGTCGAAAGGCTGGCCGTCGTTTTCCATGATCAATTCCCCGCCCCCGCCCGGCGCGGCCCGCACCACGATCCTCGCCGTCCGGGAACCCGCATGGCGGATGGCGTTGCGCAAATGTTCCTGGACGATCCGATACAGTTGCGCCGCCGTTTTCACGTCCAACCTCGATTCGTCCAACGTGAACTCCAATTGCGCCTGCATGTGGAAGATCCGGCTCCCGATCTCGAACAACTCCCGCAAGGCGCTTTCCAGCGAACGATCCACCATCGTCAACGGCACCAGCGACCGTGCCATGCTGCGCACCTCCGCGGTCAGGCTCTCGGAAATCCGATCCAGCTTCACCACGCTTTCGGGATCGGCCGGTTCTCCCCGCTCCGCCCGCTCCTTCAGGGTGAGGCACTGGATCTGCAAGGCCGTGGCATAGGGCCCCAGCCCGTCGTGGATCTCGTAGCCCAGCATCTCGCGCTCGCGTTCGCTGATCTCCTGCTCCAGCCGCTGCACCCGCAACCGCTCGGACAGCGGCCGGGCGCAGCACACCACCGCCGGCTGCCTGTTGAAATCGTGCGCGTGGAACAGGAATTCGACCTCCACCTCCTGCCCGTCCCCCGCCAGCAGCTGCGTCTCGAAATTGGCGGAAACGCCCCCCAGCGCCCGCTCCAGTCGCCCCCGGACCTTCGTCCGGTCGCGGAGCGCGATCAGGTCCGCGAACGGGCTCCCCACCAGCTTCTCCAAGGGACGTCCCACCCAGCGGCACGCCGCCGAATTGGCGTGCAGCACCGCGCCCGCCCCGTCCACGACCAGGAACAGATCCTGCGAGGTTTCAAACAGGCTCCGGTACCGGTGTTCGCTCTCTTGCAGCTCGCGCATGGCCCGCCGCCGCAAGACCCGGCTGATTCCCAGTTGCAGGATGATCAAGCTCTCCAACACGATCACGACGGCGCCGCCCAAAAACCACCATTTGTATTCCCGCACGAATTCGAACGGTCGATTGACGATCCGGCTGCCGACCGGCAGGCGATCCGCCGCGATGCCCCAGCGCTTCAATTGCCGATGGTCGAAACACCACTCGCACGGCAGGATCACCGGCGGCATGCCGCCGGGTTTTTCCCCCGCCAGGATCCGCTTCGCCATCTCGCCGGCCACCACCCCCATCCGCCAGCCGTCCACGACGTTCCCGCCGATCGCCCCGTCGCCGATCATGTCGATCTCGGTGGTGAACACCGGCGCTTTCGACTCGCGCGCCAGCATCCGGCTCAGGCGACGGGTCATGTACACCCCGCCGTGCAGATCCGAGAGGAAGTGCGCATAGACCACGGGGTCCTCCGCCGTGAGCGAACGGACGTACTCCATCGCTTCGGGAATTCCCCACGTGTTTTCCAGGGGGCTCTGCCGATTTCCGGGAATCAAGAGCGGAACCGGGAAACGCCCTCGGTCCTCCGCCTCCGCCAGCGCGGATCGCAAGCGGGTTCCCGCCGCCGTGTAGTCGATCAGCAGGTGGACCGCGCGCCCCGACGGGTGCAGCTTCAACGCCCAGTCGATCATCTGCTCGATGTCCGGATCGCTGAACACCCCCGTCCACGACCCGTCCGGCCCGCCGTGCTGCCGCGCGAACTCGAGATCCTTCCCGCACACCACCAGCGGTACCCGCTTGAACACGTTGGTGCGGTATCGATCGAACACCTGGAGGGCGCCTTCGTTCAGCGCCACGACCACCGTCGGTCGGCGCCGCAGATACTTGCCGCACATCACCGCTTCATAGCGCTCGACGTAGTTCTCGTGAAAGCTCATCCGCATCACGTCGAGGCAGTCGATGACGACTTCCGTGTCCGGCGGCAAGGTGGCCCGCAAGCCCGCGATCTGCTCCGCCTCCAACCGCGATTGGCTGTCCTCGGTGGCCAGCACCAGAACCGTCGGCACGTTTTCCGCCGCCCCCCGCGCCGTCCCGCCCGCCAACCAGCAGGCGCAAAACACCCCCCGCCATGCGCACCTCAAAAGGCGAGTCCCCGGCCCCCCGCTTGCGCGACTAGAAAACATCGTCGCAAATCCAATCCTGCGCCTGGTGGGCGACGTCGCGCAGCCGCTTCTTCTCCAGCTTGGTCTTGATCCGATCGCAGAAACTGCCCACCGTCTTCTCGCTGATCTTCAACTGATCCGCGATTTCCTTCATCGTCAATCCCTTGCCCAGGCACTCGAACACCTGCCACTCCCGGCTGGAAAGGATCCGATCCGGCATGCGCATTCCATCGCCCGACGCCTCTTGCAACAGCCATTGCTGGATGGTTTCGCCGACGACCCGCTTGCCTTGGCTCACGGCTTCCACCGCGCGCAGGATTTCTTCCGGACGCGCCGTCTTCATCAGATAGCCCAGGGCCCCCTCCTTGATCGCGCGCAACGCGAATTTCGACTCCTCGTGCATCGAAAAGACCAACGCGCGCACGCCCGGATGTTCGACCCGCAGCCGCCGCAACAGCTCAAATCCGTTGCTCCCCCCCAAACCCAAATCCACCACGATCACGTGCGGCGCCGTTTCCTTCAATTTCCGCAGCGCCTCCTCGCACGACTCCGCCTCCCCGCACAGGCACAACCCCGGCCGCGACGCAAACAAATCGCTCAAGCTGGCGCGAATGATGGGGTGATCATCCACAACGAACACCCGAATGTTTTCCGCAGAAGACATTTTGTGCATCCTTTGCCTCCATCTCCTAATTGTCATGGTCCATGATCAGCCTGGCGCCATCCAATCCGGACGCCAGGCCTTATCTTCCGAACCGGCCAGCCAACCCGCCTCCCCATCGCCCAGCTGCCTGTCCCGCATGGGATGGGATTGCGTATTTGGTGAATTGTTAAGATTTCTTTAATGCCCGATCAACCTAAAAAATCGCGCTCTGCGCAACCGTTTCGCCGGCATCGCCGCCGCGACATGCCTTTGATTTTACCCCATGACGAACGCCGGGGCAACGTTGGGGCTCCAAAGTCAGGAATCCGCGGGAGGTTTGGAACCGGGACATGCTCGTTCCGGTCGGATTCGGCGGCTGCCGATTCAGCGGCCGGGGTCCCGCCACAGGCTGGCAGGCAAACGTCCCGGTTAAAGAAAACCATTACTAGTTCTATATAAGCGAGATGCGTTTGTCATGCCGGGCGCAGGCGCGCAGCGCCGGAGTCGAAAAATCTCGGCCGGATCCACACGTCCGGCCATGGGGGCGGAAGCCGAAATCCATCGAAAAGCTCGGGATGACAGCCCGAAAACCGGCCCATCCATGCCGGCATGCAACCCACTTGTGCAAAGCACAATAGAGCAGGGCGAACCCGCCGGGCAAGCCGTCCTCCGAGGGGGGGCTTGGAACCGGCGACGAGCAAACGGAAACGGCTCTAGAAGGAGATCTCCGTTGCGGATCCTCGGCGCAGATAGTAATAGGCGGCGCCCGGCTCCATTTTTTCCATGGCGGGCGCCACGGCGCTGGCGTTCAGGTCGAACCAATGGCCGTCGTAGGGCGCGCCCCAGTTCGTCACGAACATCAGGAACCGCCACGAACCGTCGGCCTTCTGGATCACCAATTGGTCGGCCGTCTCCTCGGTGGCCCCGGCTTGGGGACCGGCGTCGGCCAACGTCTGCTCCAGCGGCAAATCCTTGCCCTCCGACAGGCCGATCAGATTGAAGCCCGGCTGCAGCGCCACCGCATTCGTTCCCGCGTTCCCCACCGGGCCCGTGAACGTGAGGCGGGCGGCCGTCCCGGACTTGCGCGAGATCCACAACCCCGATCCGGCCGGCAGTTCATAGGTGCTGGCGATTCCGTCCGCTTCGCGCCACGTCTTGGAGGCGTCCAGATACAACGTCCGCCACGAGCCGTCGGCCTGGTAGATGAACACTTCGTCCGCCCCGGATCCGACCCCTCCGTCGTTCCCGTTCAACGGCTCGGCCAGCATGCGTCCCAGCTCGCCGTCGAACCGCCGGTCCGTCAGCACCGGCGGAGAAACCAGCGTATACCCCGGCTTGGCGTCCGTGCGGATCAAGGCCCAGAAATTGCTGACGGCGGGTTCATGCCCGCTGAACGCCACTTGATAATACCGGCGCGTGACCGCCGCGCTGGCCGTGTCGGTGTCCATGAAATGGCGCAATTCGTCCGAGGCCACCATGGTCGCGCGTTCCTCCCATGCGGGATCTTGCTGGACCTGCAAGCTGTCGTCGCTGGTGTAGATGGAATACCCCACCCCGACCACGCTGTCCCATTTCACCGTGGAGTTGCCGCTGGACGTGCTGGCATTCAGGTTCGTGATCACCACGTCGTCCATGATCCGCGCCACGTATTCGGCCTGGAGGTAGTTGGAATCCGAATCGGCCATTTCGCCCGCCGTGATGCGCGCACCGTTGGTCCACATGCCGGGCAACCGGGCTTCCGTCAGCAACGTCAGGGTCCTTTGTTCTCCGCCGGCGAGGGTCCCCACGGTCCAGGCCCCGCTGGCCGAATCGTATTCCGCCCCGTCGCTGCTGGACACGTAGGCGAAGCCGGCCGGAATCGAGGAGGTCACGACGATGCCCGCCACCGGATCCTGCCCCGCGTTGATCACCGCCACGGAATAGGTGAACGCATCACCGCGCGGCACCGGATTGGTTTCGCCCCACATGGTGAGGGCGAGCCCGTTATCCGGCTGCCTTTCATAGGCGCCCAGATCGACCTTGTACAACACGCGCGGCTGGTAATCCAGATCCCGCGAGAGCACGTTGTATCCATCGTGTCCGGCGTTCAAGCACGGGGAATCGATCAGCAACCGGTAGTTGCCCGCCGCGCGATTCTCGAACCGAGGATCTCCGGTCCGGTTGCCCGCGCCCGCATAAATCTGGCTGGCCAACGTGTAGGTGATCAGCGGAGCCTGCACGACGCCCTCGATGATGCAATTGTAGAAGGCGGACGCCTGGGCGCCGCCGGGGACGTTGTCGTAGATCGTGCAGTTGACCACGCTGCCCTCGCCCGACAAGCCGGCGGCATTGGTGGCCCCCGCCGCCCGGTTGCCGTAGATCAAGCAGTTGGCGATGCGCGCCGACACCGAATTGCCCAGCGCCACGCCGGCGCCGGCCCGGTTGGACTCGTTCGTGTTGCCGCAGACGATCGCGTTGTTGAGGAATCCGCTCTGGACGTAGGCGCCGGAGCCCGAGTCCGCCCGCCCGCCGGTCAGGGTCACGCCGCTGACTTCCGCGTTGCCGTGGGCGACCCGCAAAACGCGCGAAGGAGTCGCGCCCACCTGGCGGAGCGTCGTGAAATGGGCGCCGTTCACGGAACGGATGCGGATGGGTTTGGTCACCTCCACCGTCCGCTGGAGCTCGTACACTTCGTTCGTCAACCAGACGATCTCGCCCGGAAGAGCCGCATTCACCGCCGCATGGATGCTCGTCGCGGCCATGGCCCAATTGGTGTACGGATAAGTCTGGCTGCCCGTTCGCGACACGTAGCGGTTTCCCGCCACTTCCGCAGGCGTCCAGACGTAGTTCCGGTTGGTTTGGTCGGTCCAGACCGCCGGATAGCTGAGGACTTCCGGCTGGAAGGTTCCCCCCGCCAGCGACGGCGTCGCCGTGCCGCTCCAGCCCGGAGCCACGCCTTGCACGTAATACCCGCCATTGGTCGTCGCGACTTCGCCGCCGCCATTGCTGAAACGCACAACCACTCCCACCAAACCCTCTTCTCCCATGCTCTCGGTGATTCGTCCCGAAATCGTTCTTCCCGGATTCCAGGCAAACAGCAGATTCGTTTGATCGGCGATCAGATTGTTGCAGGAACGCGTGACCGGCGCAAATACGCCCGTTGCGGCAGCCGGAGCAACCGCCCCGCTCCAATGCAGCGGCACCACCACTTGGAAATATCCGCCATTGGTCGTCACGGCATCCGGTTGCCCCCCGACGTGCACCACGATTCCGTCCAAGCCGTCCCCGGTGTCGACGTGGGTGATCCGGCCGCCGAGCCGCGGATCCGGAGGCGTCCAGCCGAAATCCTGCCCATCGAGATCTTCGGTCAGATTGGAGACGGACGCGATCGCGGGATCCGCGAACGTTCCGCTCGCATAGACGGGCCAGCAATTGCCGGTCCAACCGAAGGTCTTGGTCAGCGAGTACTGGCCCTGGCTGTCGGTCACGGTGCTGCTCCCGTCCGAACACCGCACGGTCACGCCGAGCACGCCCCCGCCGCTGGCCAGATTGACCACCCGGCCGCGGATGATCGGATTAGGCTGGATCCAGCGGAACTCCTGGTTGGTCACGTTGACCGTGACGCCTTCATAGCTCCGGTTGGTCGGCACGAACACGCCCGTCGGCAACTGCGGCGTGAGGGTTCCGCTCCAACCATACGGCACCGCCGAGGTGTAACAGCCATCCGACAGCGTCTGGGTCGCGCCCGACCAGCCCGCGCCGCTGATCTGCAATCCCACGTTGGCGATCCCCGCGCCGGTCTGGTGGTTCACGACCCGTCCGGAGATCAACCGGGGGGCATGCATGCCCAGGTTTTTGCCGGATTGGTTTACCACCACGTTGCTGAACGCATACCCGCCGGGAACGGACAGCCAGTTGGTGAAGGTCGCCGTCAGCGTGCCGCTCCAGCCATACGGCACCGGGAGGGAGTAGAGACCGTCGTTGGTCGTCACCATGCTGCCGGCCCCGCCCGACAAGGCGACGACCACGCCCGCCAGATTGGTGCCGGTCAATCCGTTGGTGACCTGTCCCGACACCACGCGGTTGCTGCGCCAAACGAAGGACTGGTCCGTGCGATTGGAAACCAATCCGGCGTAGCTGCGGGAAAGCGGCTGGAAGGAACCCATCGCCTTCGCCGGCGTCACCGTGCCGCTCCAGCCATGGTACACCGTCAACTCGTAGCGGCCATCGGCCTGCGAACTGGCGAATCCCCCCGTCGAATTCGTCACCACGACGAACGCCAGCGGAGCCCCGTTCTCGCCGTCGGTCAACGTGCCGCCCACGGTCAAGGCCGGCGGGGTCCAGACGTAGTCCTGCCCCCCAGCCGTCGCTTGCAGGCCCGCATAGGTGCGCTGCGCGGGGTCGAACGCCCCGCCCGCGGGAATGGAGACCGTGGCGGTTCCCGACCAATTGAACGGCACCTGGCCGACGTAACTGCCGTTGTTGTCGGTCAGCGCGCTGCCGCCGCCGTTCGCGAAAGTCACCGTGACGCCGGCCACGCCTTGGGTGGTGTAGAAGTTCACCACTCGCCCCGTGACCAGAACGGATTCCGCCGTGCCGCCAAAGGCCATGACTTGATTGGCGGCCAGATTGGCGACACTGGCCGAAGCCGGCAGGAAGACCCAGCCCGCCAGCGCCGGAGCCACCGTGCCCGACCAGCCCTGGTTGGTCGCCACGACGAAATATCCGCCGTTGAACGTCGTGCCGGCGGGAACGCCTCCCAACAGGATCTGCACGCCATCGACGCCCACGCCGCTCACCCGGTTCGTGACCCGGCCGGAGATCGTGCGGGACGGATGCCAGACAAAGGACTGCTCGGCCATGTCGGCGGAAACCGCGGAATAGGTCCTTTGGGTGGCCACGCAGTGCCCGTCCGTCGGCTGCGGCCGCAGCACTCCCGACCACCCGTGCGCCACCACGGTGCTGAAATAGCCGCCGTTCGCGGTGACCAGATCATTCGTGCCGGTGCACTGAATGCTCATCCCGTCCACCCCGGTCCCGGTGTCTTGATGGATCACCTGCCCGGAAATCGTCCGGTGCGGATACAAGACGTAATCCTGGTCGGGAATGGCGCTCGTGATCGATTCGTAGCTGCGACTGACCGGAGCCGCCGTCATGTTGACGATGCCGCTGGGCGCGGCGACCCCGTGCCAGGTGTAGTAGAGGCTGCGCGTGTAATAGCCCCCGTTCGTGGTGACCGCGCTGCCGCCGCCATTGGAAAAATACACCGTGACGTTGGTCAAGCCGGCTCCCGTGTCGCCATGGGTGATGCGGCCCGAAATCGACCGCAGATCCGGCGTCCAGCGGAATCCCTGGCTCGCGGCATTCGTCGTCAGATTGGTGTAGGACCGCCATGACGCGGCGAACGTGCCGACCACGTGCGACGGCGTCACGGTCCCCGTCCAGCCATAGGGCACCGTCATGGTGAAGACTCCGTCCTGCGCCGTGGTGACCACGCCCTGCCCGCCCGAGAACGTCAGCACCACCCCTTCCGCCCCCAACCCGTTGAAAGAATTGGTCACCTGGCCGGAAATGACTGGGTCCGCCGGCACCCAGGCGTAATCCTGATTGGCGACGTTCGTGCTCAACAGTTCATACTCCCGGTATTCCACCGGCAGGAACGTCCCGCTCCACGGATGGCTGGGCGTCGCCCGTCCGCTCCAACCGTGATACAGACGCCCCGTGTAGACGCCGTTGACTCCCGAGGTGCACACCCCGCCGCCCGACGAGAACTGCACCAGAACTCCGGTGACGGATGCGCCGGTGAAATAATTCGTCACCCGGCCCGAAATGGTTTGCACCGCCGGAGTCCAGACGTAGTCCAGATCGAACTGATTGGTGAGAACCGAACTCAAGCTCCGGCTGGCGGGCGTGAACGAACCGCCGGCCGCGAAATAGGATGTCACCACGCCCGACCACCGACCCGTCACCATCTGGCTATACCACCCGCCATTGGTCGTGAGGGTCGTCCCGGCGCCGTTGGAGAAATAGACGGACACCCCGTCGAGGCCGACGCCCGTGATGCCGTGCGTGATCCGGCCGTTGAGGAAGGGATGCGGCGGACGCCAGGAGAAATTCCGATCGCGCAATTCGTTGGTCAATCCCGCGCCGACGGTGTAGGAGGCGGGCGCCAGGAAAAATCCGTTGGGATAGGAAGGCGTGACCGTCCCCGTCCAATTTTGGTTGAGCAAGGCGACGTAGTAGCCATTGGGCTCGGTGGTCGCCGTCACGCCGCCCGAACAGGTCAAGAGCGCGTTCTCCAAACCGAGAGCCGGGTAATATTCGTTCGTGACCCGGCCCGAAACCCGGTACAAAACTCCGGTGTATTCGTAGGCGCCGCGATCGATTCCGAACACCTTGCGGGGCTTCATCAGGATATCGTTGGTCAGGGTATTGTAGCCGTCCAGGCCGCTGTTGATGGCCAAGGATCCGGGTTGCAGGCGGAAATTGCCGGCGGCGGCATCCACGAATCCCGGATCGCCGCGCATGCAATAGACGTTCGGCGACACGGCATTGTCCGCCGACTGGTAGGTGGAGTTGCGCACGTACATGAGTCCGCCGGGCAGTCCGCGCAAATCGCCGCCGGTGTTGTTCCAGATCAGGCAATTGTCCACGTAAACGTTCGCACCGGGGGCTTTGAACACGCCGCCGACGCCTTCCGTGTAATACTCGCTGCGCCGGTAGATTCCGTATCCCGTGTTGCCATAGACGACGCTGTTGACCAGATAGCTGTTGGTGCCCATCCAGACGCCGCCCACCAGACTGTTCATGTTGTAGTCGAATGGACCGGAGGAATTGTTGTAGATCAGGCAATTGATCGCCTTGGCGCCGCTTTCCAGCCGCACGCCGCCCGGCACATCCATGCCGGCCGCCACGCAATCGCGGACGATGCAATTCTGCAGGGTCGATGAATTGTAGAGCGCCACGCCGGCCGCGCTGCCGATTCCGTAGACGACCTCGCGGTAATAGACGAAGTAGGCCGACAAATATCCGCCCCGGATGGTCAACCCATCCACCACGGCGTTGGTGGCGACCACGTTCACCAGTCCGCCGTTCCCGGACACGCGCTGGACGATGGTCGTGGTCGGACCATTCACGCTGCGGATGGTCACCGCCCGGTCCACCGTGATCATGCTGTCCACGTCGTACACGCCATCCCCCACCGTGATGGTTTCCCCGCCCCGGCAGGAGTTGATGGCCGCTTGCAGGCTCCAGGCCGCGCTCTCCCAGTTGGTATAGGGATACTGGTTCAGGCCGGACAGGGACACGTAGCGCGGTCCCGAATAGTATGGCGGACTGCACGCGTAATTCTGGTTCGTGAACGCCAGGATCAAGTTCGTGTACCCCCGCGATGCCGGCGCGAAGGTGTGCGCGCCCTGCGCGGTCGTGTAGGCCAGAGTCACCGTCCCCGTCCAGCCGTAGGGAAGCGTCCGGCTGTAATACCCGCCATCAGCCGTGATCGTTTGCCCGCCGCCCGCCGAGAAATTGACCGTCACCCCATCCAGCATCACCCCGGTCACCGCATTGCTCACGTAGCCGGAAATCATCGGATTGGCCGGCGAGAACGCGTAATCCTGATTGGTCAGGATCGTCCGCACATTGGCATAGGGACGCGATGTCGGCGTGAGAAGCCCCGGAAGCGCCGTGGCCGCGCTGACTTGCCCCGTCCAGCCCAACGGCACCAACAAGGCATAGGCCCCACCCACTCCCGTGGTTGTGGAGTAATTCCCCGTGCGGGAGGCCACCGCCACGTTGGTCACCCCCGCACCGGTCAGGTCGTTGGTCACCACGCCCCGGATCTCCGGCATGTAGGTGAAGGCGTTCGCCAACGTCGTCGTCTGGCCATCGCCGCAGCGAACCGTGACGGGCACCACCCCGCAGGTTCCCGGAGGACAGATCACCTTGATCGTCGAGGAATCGGTGACCTCCCAGACCACCGCCGGATTCGTGCCCACGAAGACTTTCAGATCCCCGCCGGTGCTGGCCGTGCGGAGATAGGCCGCCGGGGCCGACGTGCAAGCCAAGGCCGATGCGCACTGCACGGCCACGCGCCCCTCGCCGCCCATGTTGTAATTGTAGTTTTCCGCGGAAATGCACGTTCCGCCCATGGCGCGGGCGAATTGCCCGGTCGTGGAGATCGCGTCGGCCATCAGCAACACGCTGCCGCCGGAAGACGCGCCTTGGCCCATGCTGCCGACGTTCCCGTCGGCCGCGATGGTTCCCTGGCCTTTGTACTGGACGGCTTGGACCATGACGATGCCGCCGCCGCCGCGCTCCGGCCCCTGCAATCCCGGACCGCCGCCGCCCCAGCAGCTGAAGCCGCCGGCGCCGCCCGAACCGAAAAAGATCTGCGCAAGATCCGGCTGCCCGTAGGTTCCGCCGGGAGTTCCCGGCGTGCGGCCGCTGGCCGCGTATCCAAGCTGTCCGGTCGTGGCATGGCCCGCGGTGGACGGCACGAACGGCGAGGCAATGAAACCGCCGGATGCGGCGGCGTTGCCGCCGCTGCCGCCGCCGTTGCGCGCGGTGCCTACTCCGGAAGGCGCCAGATACGATTCGCCATATTCGGTGGCGATGTTGTCGCTGCAGGTGGAATCATCCACGCTCCAGCGTCCGCTCCGGTATCCCTGCGCGGTCATATCGATCAGGCCGTTGTTGGTCACGGCTCCGCTGGCCCGGATGCACAGCACGCCCCCGCGCACCCCGTCCCACGGCGAAGCCGTCAGGGTTCCAGAGGAAAGAATCGCCACGTTCTTGTAGTTTGGGATGCGCTGCAGCATGACCCGCTGGCTGGTGGCGGCCGTGCCGATGTTGCTGTCGTTGGCCACGCCGTCGCCATAGAACCGGGTCTTGGCTTTGGCGAAGCGGATCACGTTGGTCTCCACCGCCGCCACGCGCAACACCTCGTAATTGCCCGCGTTCGTGTACGCGGCGCTGCGTCCCTGCAAGTTGATCAACAACACCTCGTCGCCGGCCACCAGACTGCCGGCCGGCGGCGTCGGCGTCACGCGGGCATAGTTGGTCGTCAGTTCCGTCACCGAGAAGTTCACCGCATCCGGCTGGGTCCGCCCTTCCGCCAAGGCTTCCGTGTTCAGGTTCCGCACGCCATCGACCGTGATGGAACCGTCCGAGCCGGATCCATACAAGCTGGCGCCGATGAAGTTCTGCCCGGTCAAAATGAGTGGGTATCCCCCCTCGACGTTCCCGCGATTGGGCGCCACCGATTGCAGCACCGGAGCCGCATGCCGATAGGTGAAAGCATTGGTCAGCACGCAGGACTGGCCATCCCCGTTGACGATCCGCACGTCCACGCCTTGACCCGGGGCGTTGGATGGCGTCACCACGCTCAAGGTCGTGGCGTTGATGCGCGTCAGGCCGGTCCCCGCCCGCGCCCCGAACCACACCACCGGCAACGGCGAGGAGGAAAAATTCGTGCCCGTGATCAGCACCGTCGTCCCGCCGGAGAAAACCCCGACGGCAGGCGATAGGCCGGTCGCGCTCGGCGGAGGCGCCCAGTACAGGTCCGGCAGCACCGTCGCCTGGGAAATCGCCGCCACGACGAGGCTTGTCGGGGCAAACCGGCCAATCCCATGCGAGGGCGTGACGGTCCCGCTCCAGGCCGCCCCCATCCATTGGGTGTAACATCCGCTGGAACTCGTGAAGACCTCGACCCCCTTCGTGAATCCGATCCGCACCCCGCCCACGCCCTCGCCGTTGAAGCTGTTGCGCACCCGGCCGGAAACGGGATACACTTGGCAGGCGTTGGTCAGGGTTTGCAGCGTGTTCGACAACACGGTCTCCGTCGGCTCCACCGGACAGGCGGCACGTATCCAAACGGCATCCACTTCCCCGTCCATGCCTTGCCCGGTGTTGGAGTGGTACGAGCCCATGCGGATCCGATAGGAGCCCGACATGGCCAGGCAATTGGATTTCCCCGCGGCCCAGGAATCCCAATTGTTGCCCAAACTGCTTTCATACGCGCAGGTCGTGCGGAAGTAGTTGGCGCCCAGCACGGCCAGGCTGATGCGGTGGTGCTCGCTCAACGGCTGGGGTTCCTTTACGAAATATTCCGCGTAATCCGCCAGCGCATACTGCCGGCTGCCATATCCGTGATCCACCGCGCTGAGCTCGCTGGAGCCGGTCGTGTTCCTCCATTGCAGCGGCGTCCAGCCATTGTAGGCCGCCGAAACGGAGCGGGTCCGGCACTCCAGCGCGAACGGAATCAGCGCCGTCGTGAAATTGCTGCTTTCGAGAAAGTAATTCGTTCCGTAAACCGCCCAGGTCTTCAATAGCCCGTTGCTCTGCGTGATGTAGGCATTGCCCCGCGACTGATACGGCCATTTGTTGGTGTTGATCTCCCCCGCCCCGAAGTCATCGAAGAATCGGAACACCGCTTCGCCGTCGCCCCGGTTGGTCACGCTCGCATTGCCATAGTACACATAGATATTGGTCGTCGCCAGCGCCGCCAGGCTCGGAACCTTGATCCAAACCACCGCATGGTTGTTCGTCACCACCCGTTCCGTCCAGAACGGCAACGGATTCCCCCGGGTGTCTCCGATCTGGATGTCCGCCAAGTCCGGCCGCATCCCCATCAGATGGGGGATCTTCAATTCCACCTGGTACTGCGACAACGCCGCCGTGTGCTGATTCCGGATTTCCATCTGCACGCGCTTGGAATAGCCGTAGTTCATCCACGACGTTGGCGTCCAGAGAATGTCCGCCACCGTGGTCGCCTGCGAGATCGCCGCCACCGTGAGGGAGGTCGGCGCAAAGGTTCCGTCCACGTGCGATGGCGTGATCGTCCCGCTCCAGGCCGCCCCCATCCACTGGGTGTAATATCCACCCGCCGTCGTGAAGACATCGACGCCCTTCGTATATCGAATCCGCACCCCGCCCACGCCCTCGCCGGTGGAACCGTTGCGCACGCGGCCGGAAACGGGATACACCACAAACGCATTCGTCAGGCTCAGCATCGTGTTCGACAGAATGCTACTGGAGGGTTCGACCGGACAGTAGGACCGCATCCAGATCGCATCCACGGTGCCGGTCCCGGTTCCGCCCGCATAGTAATCCGGTCGGGGGCCAATCTTGATGTAATACGTCTTGCTGGCGACGGACGCCATGCTTCCGCTGTTGCTCGCGTTGTAGAACGTTTGGGTTTCGAAGGCCGTTTGCAGCACGTAGTTCGTGTTATTCGGAATGATCAGCGAGTTGCGGTGGTAGCCATCCAGCATTTTATAGCCCGCATAAATCCAATTTCCATCCACGTAAAACGACTGGGAGAAATCGGAGCCATGGTAATAATCCACCAAACCCAAGCCGGTCGTGCTCGGATACGCCTGGACAAAGGCAAACGGCGACCAGCCATGGACAATGACGGCCGGCGTCCGAGCCCGCGACTCCAGCACCAACGGCAATTGGACCGCAGTGCTGAAACCGGTGCTTTGCAGGTAATAATTGTTGCCTTCCGTCCCCGTGACCACCAAATGGCCGTTGGTTTCCGCGATATACGCACCCAAGCTGCGGGTCGCCCATTTGCTGGTGTTGATCACGCCGTCCTCGAAATCATCGAAGAACCGGAACACGGCGTCGCCGTCGCCCCGGTTGGTCACGCTCGAGTTGCCGTAATACAGATAGACGTTGGTCGTCCCCAGCGCCGCCAGAGAGGGAATCTTGACCCAGACCACCGCTTGGCTGTTGGTCGTCACCCGTTCCGTCCAAAACGGCAACGGATTGCCTTGCATATCGCCCATCTGGATGTCCGCCATGTCCGGGCGCATGCCTGCCTGGTACGGGACCTTCAACTCCACCTGGTAATTCGCCAAAGCCGACGTGTGCTCGTTCCGGATTTCCAGTTGCACGCGGTTGGCGTAGCCGAAGTTCGCCCAGGGGGACGGCGTCCAGAGGATGTCCGCCACCGCAGTCGCCTGTGAGAGGGCCGCCACCGCGAGGGAGGTCGGCGCAAAGGTTCCATCCACGTGCGAAGGCGCGATCGTCCCGCTCCAGGCCGCCCCCATCCACTGGGTGTAATAGCCGCTGGAACTCGTGAAGACGTCGACGCCCTTCGCATATCGAATCCGCACCCCGCCCACGCCTTCGCCGGTGGAACCGTTGCGCACGCGGCCGGAAACGGGATACACCACAAACGCATTCGTCAGGCTCAGCATCGTGTTCGACAGGATGCGGCTGGAGGGTTCGACCGGACAGTAGGACCGCATCCAGATCGCATCCACCTCCCCATCCATGCCTTGGTCGCCCCCCCCCCAGCCATCGCCCCGGGCCACCATGCGGATTCGATAGTTGCCCGACATGGTGGCGCAATTGGACAACCCCGCGCTCCAAGAATCCAGATTGCAGTTCGAACTGCTATCATACTGGCTGGTCATGCGATAGCGGTTGGCGGCCGACACCGCAATGCTGTTGCGGTGATACTCCCCCAACGGCACGGAGGGGATCGTCCACGGATATCCATAGTCGATGCCGACGTATTGACCCATGTTGGCCCCATGCTCCATCATGTTCAGTTCGCTGCCGCCGGCCACGTTCATCCATTGCATGGGCGACCAGCCATTGTAGGGGGCCGCAAGCGTGCGGGTCCTGCATTCCAGGACGAACGGGACCGTCGAAGCCGGATACGTGCCGCTTTGGAGATAGTAGTTCGAGCCGTTGACCATGGTGACCTTCAAGGCGCCATTCGACTCCGTGATGCATGTGCCCAAATTGCGCAGGGGCCACTTGTTGGTGTTGATCACGCCGTCCTCGAAATCATCGAAGAACCGGAACACGGCGTCGCCGTCGCCCCGATTGGTCACGCTCGAATTGCCGTAATAGAGATAGACGTTGGTCGTTCCCAGCGCCGCCAGAGAGGGAATCTTGACCCAGACCACCGCTTGGCTGTTGGTCGTCACCCGTTCCGTCCAAAACGGCAACGGATTGCCCTGCATATCGCCCATCTGGATGTCCGCCATGTCCGGGCGCATGTCTGCCTGGTACGGGATCTTCAACTCCACCTGGTAATTCGCCAAAGCCGACGTGTGCTCGTTCCGGACTTCAAATGGCACGCGCTTGGCGTAGCCGAAGTTCAACCAGGGGGACGGCGTCCAGAGCATGTCCGCCACCGCGGTCGCCTGCGTCACCGCCGGCACCGCGATGGAAGCCGGGACGTACGTTCCTTCCGGATACGAAGGCGCGATCGTCCCGCTCCAACCCGACTGCACGTCCAACTTGTACACTCCATTCGAAGTGGTTGTGCTGCCTCCGCCGTTGGAAAACACCACCGTCGCGCCATGGAGGCCCGCGCCCGTCGCGGCATTGACGATCCGGCCGCTGACCGTCACCGGATTCGACGCATAATAGACGATGACGAGCCCGTTCGCGCCGTCCGCCAGGCCGCCGCCGCCCGATCCGGCGGAAGCTTGGTAGAGGGCATGGCTCGTGTTGGCTGGCGTTTGATAATTTCCCGCGGTCGTCGTGGCGTTGATGACGCCCGAACCTCCGACGTAGCCGCTGCCGCCGCCGCCGCCTTGATGGTCGTCGCCGGCCCCGCCGCCGTAATATCCATCCCCGCCGCCCGTGCCATTAAAGGCGTCGCCCACTCCTCCTTGATGGAAGCTCCCGGCCGTGCCGCCGCTGGATCCGCCGGATCCCCCCGCCGTCTGGGTCCCGCCCTTGCCGGAAATGCTGTACCAATACGAGGCGGGCGCATCTTGGCCGTTCACCCCTCCGCCCGCGCCACCGGACGTCGAGGTGTTATCGTGCGCCCCCCCCGCCCCGCCGCCGCCGGCCACGATCAAATCCACGCCGCCGCTCGTGGTCACCGCCGACCGGCCGCCGCCGCCCGCACCATAGAAACCCGCACGGGAATTGAGCGAATTCCCGCCATTGGGCCAACCACCCAAGGCCGGATATCGCTCCCCCTGTCCGCCTTTCCCAACGAGCACCTTCAACTCTTGGCCGGACGCCACGGTGACCTCGCCCTTGGAAAATCCGCCGGCTCCGCCCGTTCCCGCCGTGCCGCCCCCGCCGCCGCCCCACATCATCACCGTCACGCGGCCACTGCCCCCGGTGACCTGGAAATTGGTGATCGCCCCGCTGGCCGCGAACGTGTGCACGCGGCATGGGACGCCATCCACGATGGCGTTCGAAATCGTCCCGCCGGTCGCGATGATCGCCGCGGCCTCCTGTCGGGCGAAACCAAGAAAGACCGTCAGCATCAGATAACGCATTGCCAGTCGCATGTCATGTCCCTCGCTTAACCTGTTCTTTGCGCAAGTCCGGCAAATGCGGGCGGCTTCCCGTTTGGGAAAGTGCGCACCCCAATTGCATGCTCGTGAATGTCCCTCGGATCTTTGAATTCAGAGTTCCACAGGATCGTCGAATTGTATGCCGGAAACGCCCGGGGAATGTTGTGGGGAATTTTCCGACGGGGATCGTCGCCGCGTTCGCCGCCGCCCGATTCGGAACCGGCGGCCGGCCGCCGGGCGGCGTTTGGAGACTCGAGCGGCATCGTTTCCTCAGAACTCGATCTTCGTCTCGCCGCCGCGCCGCAGGTAGTAGTAGGCGGCCCCGGGTTCCAAGACGGCGTTGGTGGGAACCAGTTGATAGGTGCGGAGGTCGAACCATCGGCCGTCGTAGGGTGCCCCCCAGTTCGTCACGAACATCAAACACCGCCAGGATCCATCCGGATTCTGGAAGACCATTTGATCGGCTTCTTCCTCGTCGGCCCCGCCCTTTGGACCGGCGGTGGCGATCGTCGCCCCCATCGGCAGATCGCGGCCTTCCGACAACCCAATGAGGTTGAACCCCGTGGCCAAGGAGACTTCCTGCGTGGTCGCGTTGCCGACGGCCCCGGCAAACGTGATGCGCGCGGGGACCCCGGACCGGCGGGCCACCCACATCCCCTGTCCCGCGGGCAACTCATAGTGGCTGAGGCTGCCGTCGGACTCGCGCCAGGCGCCTTCCGCATCCAGATACAGGATCCGCCACCTCCCGCCGGACTCCATCACGTACACTTCATCGCCTCCGGACCCTGCGCCCCCATTGCTGCCCTGCAGCGCTTCGGCCAGCGTCTCCCCCAGCCCGCCGTCGAACCGGCGATCCATTTGCACCGGCGGCGAAATCATCGTGTAGCTGGCGGCGGGCACGTCCTTCCGCATCACCGCCCACACGCCGTTCGTATTGGGACGATCCCCCGCCAACACCACGCGATAATAGTGGCGCATTTCATTGGTGCTCAGCGCGACCTCCCGATCGATCCACGCGCCCTCCCCCTCCTGCGGAGTGCCCATTTTCCGCCATGCCGGCGCGGCCGCGAACGGATTGGTGCACGCATACAATTCGTAGAGCAACCCATCCGTGGAATCCCACCAGACCGTGCCGGTGTTCTGCCGGCTGGAAGCCCACAGGTCCTTGATCTCCGGCTCCCACCCGATCAGCGAGGCCGGCACGCCGTTGATCGTCGCTTCGTCGGCCCGCCCGACGTAGATGCGCACGATCTCGAACGCGTTCAGCGCGCCATCCGAAGCCGCGAACCGAACCGGATGGACTCCGTATTGTTCCGCCGCCGGAATCCATTGGAAGGAAGCGGTGCCGTCCCCGCGATCGACGAAGGTCGCCCCGACCGGCAAGGGTTCCGCCGTCAGGCGGATGGGATCGCCGTTGGGATCCGCGGCTTCCACGACGAAGCCCAGGGATTCGCCCACGCGCACGACTTTCGGACCGATGAAATGCAGTCCCGGCGGCTCGGCGTCGGGCTGGGCCACCTGCTGCAATGCCACGCGATACGACCCGCCCCCGTTCATGTCGAAGAGATTGAGGTGGTAGTACCACACTTCCGGCTTCTCCTTGAACCGCTCCCGCGAGATCCACACGTTTTCGAGACGCAGCCGCTTGCCGTCCGACAGGCGTTCCGCGCCAGTCACCGCCCAAGACCGCCCATTGGGCATCGGCACCTTGGCGTAGCAGGCGCCCGGCTTGGCCGGGATGGCGATTTGGCAGGTCGCTCCCGGGCCGTTCGACGAGATGGCGGACAGCGCGGACGCCGCCGACACGTTGGTGACCGTCGTGTCCACGTTGTCGGACTCGTACACGGCATAGACCCAGGTGTTGGAGTCGTACGTCAGGAAGTCCCGCACCAGATCGCGCCCGGGAACATCCACCAGCACGTCGTGCACCAGCAGGTGGGTGCGCACGGCGGAGAGCAGCGAGGTCAATTTGCCCCCCAGCTCGTCGGAATGCGTGAACGAAGCGGAAAAGGACGTGAACCGGCCCGACAACGGGCAGTCCATGATCCAGCGCGACACGCGCGCTTGGTTGCGCGGGATGTTCCCCAGATTGGCCAACAGCGTCGGTTGGGCCTCCGTTCCGTGCACTTCGCATCCCAGCACCCGGAACCCCACCAGCAGCCCTTGCTCGTTTTCCACGATCTGGGGCTTGCCCGACTCCACCGTCAGGTTCCGCGCCGTGCCATAGCCCATGTTGCGCACCCGCAATCCGAGGTTGAACGGTTCGGGCGGCTCGACCCGGTCCGTCCAGGCGTCGTCGCCATACACCCAATACGGCAGGAAATAATCCATTTCCAACTTGGGCATGGGCAGGACGGAGATTCGATCCGGGATCACTTCGGTCGCGTTGTCCGTGCCCGCGGTCTTGTAGCTCAGTCGGGCGCCGACGGAATACAGCGTGCCTTGCGCTTGTTCCCCGGCCGCGCCGGCGGCCGGAATGATCAGCCAGCGAATGACGGCTTCGCTCTGGGGGGCCACTTCCCCGGCGCCCGTCACGTTGTTCACCCCGCTCATGGAATCGACCCGGACGTAGAAAAACGCATTGGTGGCGTTGGGGTCCGCGGTGAACAGAACCGGCGTGCCGAACTCATCCTGGATTTCGAGCTCGACGCGCAGATTGTCGAGTTTGACGTTCGGCAAACCATTGTTGATCAGCATGCGGGCTTCGAACGCCTGGCGTTCGAAGGCCAGCTCCTGAAGAATCTCGATTTGCACGGTCGCGCATTTGGCCGCCCAGGATGGTTCGGCCCAAACCGCCGACAAGGCCAGCGCGCCCGCCAGAATCGATCTCCGCCATCGCCGCTTGGAATGGTTCATGCCCCGCTCGCTTTCCGCCGGCCACCGGCTCGGCCCGGCTTTCGTCCCGTCTGCCCCGCTCCTACTCATGGCCCACCATCCGAATCTGCAATTCCGGGCGGCTCGCGTGAAAGCGGGAAAACTCCGGCACGGACGAATCCGCTTCGCCCCCCAAGATGCCCATGGCCAGATAGTCGGCCGGTTCCACGTCAAACGCATCCGTTTGCAAATCCGCCACGTGCCAGCGGGCGCCGTCATGCCATTCCGCCCAATCGTGGTACTGGGAGGGACGAAGCACCTGATCGCGGGAACAGACGAACCCTTCGACGACCCGGGCGGGCACTTCCGCGGCGCGCAGCAAGGCGACAAACAGCCGGGCGGTTTCCGTGCAGTCTCCCATCCGGTGTTCCAACGCGTACCGGGCTCCGGCTTCGCCCTCCCAGGCCGAAGTGTACTGGACCTCCCGGCGAATCCAGCGGAACGCGTTGCGCGCGGTTTGTTCCGCGGTCTTCCCGCGCAGATCAGCGGCCTGCATCTGGATGGCGGCATCATCGCTCTCGACCCATTTCCCGGGTTGCAGCAGGGCCGGATCCACGGCCGCCTCCGTTCCGGAGTCGGCATCCATGGCCAGCGCGGCCTCCACGTGAACCAGGACCGTTTGATAAGGCCCCAGAAAGGGAAGGTTCGCCGCGACAATGCCCTGCCGCGGAGTGGACAAATCGGCATTGGCGCAATCCACCTCCAGCCGATCCAAGGTTTGGAAGGGCGTTTTCGCCACCGGCGCCATGAACAGCACCCGCGCATTCTCGACCACCCCTCCACCCGCATTCTGGACTTCGAAGGAATAGCGGACATGCAAGGATCGCGGCTGTCCCCACGCCGGACCGCCCATGCCCAGACAACAGATGGCCAATGCCGGAAACCAACGCATATGCATGTTCATTCCTCTCACGGGATCATCACCACGAAATTCGTGCGCCCGCCCAGATCGAGGTTGGTGGACGGAGATTCCAATTGCAGTACCAAGCGCTTGATGGCATCGTTGGTTTCGGTCTGGAGCGGTAGGCCCACGCGGAGGAACTGCTGGGTGCTGCCCGCCGCGAAGGTCAACCGCCCCGCATCGAGGACGTAGTCGGTGCCCGCGGTCGCGCCGCTCTCCGGACTGATGGCATATCCGACCGAAGCCTCCGCCGCCACCGCCGGCAGCACCGCCACCGGCACGTCGTACCAGGCATTGGTGGTCGTGTTGATGCCCGCCGGAGAAGTAAATTCCGCACGGGGTCGCCCGGAATCCACTTCATACAGAAGCACGGATTGTTCCGCCGGATCCACCTCCACGTCTTCCGACATCGATTGCACCCCCACCACCAGCGCGAGCGGCACCGCATTGGTTTCCGGATGATCGCCTGGCAGCACCTGGACCTCCAGCACGCCCTGCGGTTGCCCCGCGGCCAGCATCACGACCGGATTGGGAATGACATAATCCACGTTCGACCGGACCGTGCTGAACGCGTGGGCCGAAAACACCGCAGCCACGGCGTTCGTGTACTTGCAGGACAATTGGAAGGGAATCCGCGCCACGCCCTGGGTGCGCGAGACCGTTTGCATTTTGCTTGCGAACGACAGGACCGGATCGGAGGAAAACAGCCGCACCTGGGCCTGGAAATGCTCGCCCGTCTGGACCTGCGCGGAGGGATTGACCAACGCGAGATCGGCCAAGAAACATTCCGGATGGTGCTGGAACGCGGGCATCGGCAAATCGATCTGGCCGGTCGTCTGGCCGGCCGGAATGGTGATGCGTCCCGTGGCCACTTGCACCCGGGTGGTGGTCTCCACCCGCCAATCCACGGAAAGCGCCTGCGCCATGGGCCAAGACAACTCGACCCCGACCGGTTCCGTCGCCGCCCGCCGGTTCGCCCGGAACTCGGCGGCCCCAAACCCCAGGCGCGGCGCGCGCAGGAGTTGCATTTGCCGCGCGAATGCCGCGGCGAATTCCCGACTCAACAGCAGCCGGCCGGCCGTCGCCGCCGTCCCCGCAGTCTCGCCCGGCGGCGCCAGGGCGGGCGTGAGATACCAACTGGCTTCGTAGCTTTCCCGGATGAAAGGCAGGACATAGCTGTCGGTCTCCGTCCAGGCCGCGCCGTCCGCCAGCACGGACAGGATCACCCGGCCCAAATCGACGTCCGCAATCCAAGTCTTGCGGAATGGATTGGCGAAATCCTCCATCACGGGAGTGAACGCCTCGGCGTGCGACCGGACCACGGACCGGTACCCGGTTGCATATTCCTCCGAATACAGGCCGGCGAACAGGTCCAGATCGCCGGTCTGCGCCACTTCCACCAATCGCAGCAGGTGCGGCCGTTGCGGCGCCACGTCGGCCAGGGGGTGGATCACGTCGCTCTCCGTCATGACCCAGACGTCGAGCGGCGCTTCGTTCGTCCCGGCCAGGATGGGGATCCGGGTCAGGCGGTTCGTCTCCGACGCCGCATAGTTCGTGGCAACCGCATTGGTGAAAAACGGATGGCCGGAAACCGCGGCATAGAAGATGGAGTCCACTTTCATGGGCGCATCGGCGTTCCAGTTCCCGTTGGCCTGCCGTTCGACCCAAAACGGCCAGAGCGCCACTTGGGTGGGGCGGCCGGCTTTCTCGTCCTGGAAACGCAGGACGAAGATCCGGTTGGTTCCCCATTCATACCGGGAATGCAACCCGACCGAGGTTCCCGCGGGCATGGTTCCCAGATTGGCATTCAGCTTGGCGATCAACGCCGCCTCCGGACTCCGGGTGTAGTTCGTGGAGGACCGCTGCGTCGCCGTCAACGTCCCGAGCCATGGACTGCCGGCATAGCGATAGACGGACAGGGTCATGGCCGCTCGCACCTCGCCCTGATGCTGCCACAAGGCCACCGGCTTGTTCACGAGGTTCCCCGCAAAAGGTTCCGCCCCGATCGCCGGCAACGCCAGCCAGACGGCTCCGCTGATGGCCACGCGGACAGCCCATTGCGCGCCGCGAACCCATGGGTCATTTGATTTTTTCATATCATTTCCTCGATCGCGCCCGCCGGTTCATGCGCCGCCTCATTCGCAGCCGCCTTTGAGTTCCGCCGAATACAGTATTTTCTCGAATTCCCAGGTAAACTGAATCTGTTCGGTGAGCGGCAGGTTGATGGTAAACCGCAGCGGGACCTCCAGCTTGGCGCCCCCCCAGCATGTGCGGCAGTTCGGATCGGCGGCGCAACTGCCATACTTCCCGAAGCAAGTGGCCTTGACGGACGTGGCGGCTTCGGCGCCCACCGTGGCGCTGACCTCATAACCGACCGTCTCCGTCACACTCTGGCTCCCGTCCGGCTGCACCGTTACCTCGTTGGACACCAGCTTCGCCGTGCCTTTGCCGCCCACGAAAACGCGGAGCTCGAGGCTGGCGGTGGCATCGATCTCTTCGCAGACCTTGCCGCATTTGTCTTCGCGGCTGACGCTGGCTTGGCCCGAGGCCTCGGCGGTCACTTCCCCCCCGAGAAGCCAATCCACCGTGATCACATATGCTCCGACCGGGAAGGACGGGTTGCCGGCGAATCCGGGAGCGGCTAACTTGGCCTTAACCGAAGCGCTGGCCCCGACGCTGGCTTCGATGGAATATCCTTTGACCGGCTCCGTGCAGTAATCCTCGCAACAATCCCACTGCATTTTCCCGGAGCCCGCGAACTCGCCCAGCGAAAACTCGACGCTGACCGGGAACACCTTGGCGACGGCCGGAGGCACTTTCCCGATCTTGCCGAGCACGTTCTTGGCGGAACCTTCCGAGAGCGTCTTGTTGATGTCCAGATCCGGAACGTTCTCGTTGAGTTTTTTCGCGGCGACGGGACATTGCCCGCAGACGGGCTCGCCCCCCTCCTTTTTCGCGCAAAGGCAGGAATCATTCACGCCGTTGGTCTGCGAGCTGCAGTTGAAGCAAACGTCCTTGACCCCGTCTCCGTTCGAATCGCAAGTGAAACAGGCATCGTTCTTCCCATCGCCGTCCGTGTCGCAGGTGAAGTCGCCGTTGGGATTGTCCGCCGTGATCGGGCAGTTCCCCGCGCAGGAATCCTTGATCCCGTCCTGATCCGTGTCCGACAAATAGCATCGGTCCTTCTTCCCGTCGCCGTCGCTGTCGCAGTTGAAGCAGGAGTCTTTTTTCCCGTCGCCATCGGTGTCGCACTGGAAGCACGAATCCGGAACGCCGTCGCCGTTGCCGTCGCAGATGAAGCAGGAGTCCAGGCGTCCCGAACCGGAGGAATCGCATTGGTAGCATTTGCCGTTGCACGGATAGCATCCATCCTTGACGCCATCCCCATCGTTGTCGCAGGTGCATTCGCAAGCCCCCTGAATGGACAGGAAGTCAAGCGGGCTCAAACTCTCGCCGCCCGGACCCGACAGGGGGTTCCCGCCCCCCCCGCTTCCGTCCTCACTGATTGTCGCGCCGTTCGCCAACGCCCTTTTGATCCATTCGGCGTAATACATCTCGTTCAGAGCGGCCTGGTATTCCGCGAGCGACATGGCGCAGGCGCCATAGTGCATGCTCGAGATGGCGTAGGCCTCGTAGACGTCCTTGACGGCGCACTGGAACTGGAAATTGAGTTGGCTGTATGCGCTGCCGCAACGGCCGCCCGATCCGCTGCCGCTGGCGCTTTCATCGTTGAACGACTTCAACGCGGTCACGCGGAACGGGATGAGGAACTCCTCTTTTGACTTCAACACGTTGGGAACGTTCCCCAACAGCTCGAACTTGATGTAGCCATCGGAGGTCGGCGGAATCCAATTCAACTCTTCCGCCTGGATCAATCCTTTGTTCACCACCCGGTACTGGCCATAATAGACGTCCCCCTGCTTCATGTCCGGCAGCGTGAGGGCCATCGGCTCGATCAGCACCACGGGCGCCGGAACCTCCGTGGAATACACGGCGGCCAACTGGACGTCGTACCGGTCGGTGAGGGAGATGGGCTGCACCTGCCACTGGACCGTCACCAGCGGCATGTTGAGCGGAACTTTCACCAGCGCGGTCGCCGCGGGTTCCACCACCACCCGGGTGGCGTATTCGTCGTGCGCCGCGGCCGTCACCTTCGCGCGATAGGCCCCCGCGGGCAGTTTGGGCAGCAACAGTTCGCCCTGGCGATCGGTATAGCCCTCGAACTTCACAGTGGCGACGCTTTCGCTCTGGATCTGAATCCGGGCGGAATACACGCCCTGTTCGATGTCCCCGTTGGCCTTGGGCACGCCGCTGTAAATATCCGTCACCTTGAAGAGCAATCCGCCCACGGCATCGCGGGTCACGATGGCATAGACGTTGTAGGTCGCCGCGGGCGCGTTTGAACTCGTCAGCCGCAACTGGAACGAGTGGATGCCCTCCGAAACAAAAGCATCCGGACTGAACTGGACGGTCAGGGGCAAGCTGGCGCCGGGGGCCAAGCTGGCGATCGACGCGGCGCTGGCCAGGTTGACCCACGCCGGCGGCGCACTGCCGTCGGGCTGCACCAGGTTCAGTTGAATGCCCAGCAAATCCGCCAGTCCACGGTTTTCCAAGGTGATAGTTTTGGCCATGGTCTGGTTTTGAACCGCCCCGGCTTCCAAATAGGAAGGCGTCAGCCAGACCTGCGGCTGGGCTGCGGAAACCGTGTAGTTCACCGGCAGCCGTTGCCAGATCTGCCCTTGGCCGTTTCCGCTCGCCAAGCGCAAAACCAAGGTGCCGGAACCCGTCTGGCCGAACCGCAGTCCAACGGTCATGTTGATCCGGCCGCCGCTGGCCAGCGCGGCATTCAAATGGGGCGTGAAGGTCAACCCCGCCGGCAGTTGGCCGCCCGGCTGGTCCTCCGCCAGCGCCACCAACGCCAGATTGGTCAGGTTCAAGCCATAGCCCCCGGCCTGGACGCCGAGCGTGATGCGTTGATCATAGGCCGTGGGCACGCGCAGGTCGTAGGAGGCATAGTCCAGGCGAACGGACTGCATCACGAACGAGGCTTGCAGGGGTTTGTCCAACCGGTCGGGATGCACGGCCCAGACGTAGTACAGACCGTTTTCATAGTCCCCGGGACGGAAGACGTGGCGGAAGGAACCGGAACCATCCGTGCGCACCGTGTAGGTGCGGTCGAAACCGTTCACGGAGACCACCAACCGCAACGGCACGTCCGCAGCCGGCGTCTGCGTGCCGCTCAGCCGCGCCCAGCCGGTGATTTCCACGTTCGTGGCCGACGTCATGGTCTGCGGCGCGACGTTCGTGACCATGCCTTCGTAGGTCGTGTTGTGCAAGGTCACGGGGCGGCTGAGCAAGGGCCCCTTGGCAAAGGTCTCGTCCGGCATCCCGCAATGGTAGTAGACCCGGTCGAATTCCATGGACAGGTTCAACTTTTCCGGCACGTTGTACGGAATGGCGAACACCACCGGCCCGGACAGGAAGGATCCCCCGGGGGGCACCAGGGCCACCACGTCGCCGCTGGCCAGGGTCATCACGTTCGATCCCAGCGCCAGCTTGACGGATCCGGTCACAAAGACGTTCCCGTCGTCGTCCACGAGGCGGTAGCGAACGTCGGGCGAGGCTTGGGCGCCGGACTGGGAGGCCACCCGGACCTGGACTTCTTCCGTGCCGCTGTTCCACAGGCAGAACCGGATCCGCCCCTCCCCGCCGCGCGTCAGCCCGTCGCTGTAGACGTCCGCCGCGAACTGGCCATCGCCCACGTTCTGCGCGCCCAGCTTGACGTAGCGGATCAGCTCGCCGACGTTGGGCGTCGCTTCCACCTGCATCCGCACCGGAACCACGGCCAGCATGTTGCTGCGCCCGCCCAGCACCACCTTCACCTCTTGCGTGGTCCCGGCGGGCAGATCGAACGTCGCCGACACGTTGGTATATCCGCCCACGCCCGCGCGAATCACCACGTTGCTCACGGCCTGGGTGGAGGTCGTGGACAGGCGATAGCGCAGGACGTTGATCATTCCGCGGCGGAAGTCGGACGCCACCGGTTCCAGGTTGAAGAACGGCAATCGCAGGGTGCGGGCCACGCTGGCTTCCTGCTGGGCATCGATCGCGCGGATGGAATATTCGCGTTCCTGCCGGTCATATCCGGAATCCACGTACCAGAATCCGGCATATCCCGGCGGCGTCACGGTTCGCCCGTTCACGTCCAGCGCATACCCCAGGTTGTTGGACCGCGAATGCGTCCAACTCACCAGCGGATAGGCGCCTTCCTGATATTCGACGGCCAAGGTGGAAACCGGGAGCAGGTTCACGTTCAGGTACTTGGATGGCGCCGGCGGGGATTCGTTGCCCACGTAGTCCGCCGCCGTCACGGCATAGACCGATTGCGTGGCCGACGGATAGGGGTCCATGATTTCCAGCGTGATCACCTTGCCGCCCAGCAGGGTGGCCGCGGCCACGTTCGTGATGACGGAACCGCCCGCCCGGTAGATGCGATACTGCACCGGCTCGGTGTAGTCCGGAGCCTGCCAGGCCAGCCGCACCCCGGTTCCCCGCAGTTCCAGCTGCAGGTTCGAGGGTGCAAACGGCGCCACGCGGTCGGATACCGCGCTCACCGGCGGTTGGCTGGGCGCGCTGATGCTTTGCTGTTGGTTCACCTGGCGAACGCTGGCCAAGGCATACTCATACACCCCATCCGCGGCGGGCAGGTCTTGATAGACGGTGGCGTTGGTGACGGCGCCGACTTCGACGTAGTTCGCCGAGCCGGCCGGACGCCGATAAATCCGATAACCGACGGCCAACTCCACCGGCTCCCACGTCAGCCGCACGACGCCCCCCGTCCCGGATTCGGCCACCAGACCGTACGGCGTGCTCAGCACCGGCAACTCGCCCTGATACACTTCGAAGCTGTTCGCCGCCCGGATCATTCCGCCGCTGTTGCCGAGGTCATCCTCGCCCTGATAGGCGAAACTCAACGATTCGGCCGGCAATCCCGCCGTGGCGGGCAGGGTCAACGCGCCGACCCAATTCGAGCCGGCGGGCGCAAGCGCGACCGGCACCGGATCGGGATGCGTCGCCGACAGGCGATAGGACAACGACGGGGCCTGGGGGGCCGTTTCGCTGAGCTGCAACGTCACCTGAATCTGCGCCGGATTGGTCGCGTTGTTGCCGATGGGCGCCGCCGGCTGGATCGAAAGGCCGACGACTTCGGGCGCCTGGGCATCGATGCGCACGGTGGAGCCGGTCTGCACCGTCGTGCCACGGTTGCCCACCACGTCCCGGGCGGAGAAATTGGCATAGGCCAAGCCGGACGGAGCCGTTTCATCGATGGTCAACACTCCGTGGTATCGCGTTGCGGACACTTCCTCCAGCGCGATGCTCTGGACCGTGCCGCCGGCCGGCGTCAACCCGAGATAGGGCGCCATCATCAGGGGTTCACTGAGATAGACGTCCACGTCCACCAGTCCCCGGCCAAACCGCTTTTGGACGGCATCGTACGCCCCGCGGGCCACATAGACGATCGCCGTGGCCGTCGGGCCCACCCGGTCCGATGCCGCCGTCGCTTCCGCGGACAGTTCGCTTTCGTTGCCGGCCACATCCAGGGCGGACACCCGGTAATGCCACGTGCCGTCCGCCGCCGGCAACACCACCCGCGACAAGGACGTCAGCAACGTGTCGTTGACCTTGGAAACCCCGCCCGTCGAGGCGAAGGCTTGCGGCGCCGCGTAAAGATTGTAGCCCGCAACGCTGTCGAGGGAGCCCCGCTCCCAAGTCACGAGGATTTCTCCATCGGAACGCGAGGCCGCCGCCACCGATTTGGGCGTCGCCGGGACCGCCTGGTCGCTGGTCACCAGCACCGCGGAACACTGCGGACCATTCCCGGCCCGGTTGACCAAGGCCGCCGAGAGATAATTCGCGCCTTCCCCGACTGCGACTTGGGTTTCAAACCGCCGTTGGGCATCCACCGCCACGAATCCCAACGGGGATTGGTTCCGGTAGGCCATGACGTGAGTATAGCCGGGCGGCACCGTCCCCTTCAGGACAACCGACGTGGCATTGGTCATGGTCGGATGCACCGGCGCCGTCAAGGTCGGCATTTCCGTGGGCGGAGCCAACTCGATCGCAACGGACCGGGACACCTCCATGAGATTGCTGCGGACATCCCATCCCCGCAACAACAGGACCACCGGTCCATCCGCCCAATCCGCCACGTTCCAGAAATTGGAGATGGTCGTTTGGTTCGTCGTCGCGGCCAGCGGTTGCGGCGCGCCCGATATCCGGAACTCCAGCCGCGCCACACCCGCGGGATCGTCGGCACTCGCCGCCAGCATGCCCGTGCCCTTCAGCACCTGGCCGTTGGTCAACGGTTCGCCGCGCCAGGTCCAGGCCTGCAATTCCGGACCGGCCGCATCCGGCACCGGCATCCCCGGAAGCGACGCCACCTGCGGATCGATTCCCCCGCTGACGTTTTCCGTCGCGACGGCCACGTGGCACGTGGCATTGTTCACCAGACCGGTCAACACCCAGGTGGTGAGGTTGGTGACGTAGACCGCGCGACCGGCATTCGAAATGGAGGCAAAGGCCGTCGCGCCGGTGTAGACCAAATAGCGCCGGACGAATTGCGTCGGCGAAGATGCCGACCAGCTCAACGTCAGCCGTGCATCTGCCGGCACCACGGTCACGTTCGTGGGATTGCTCAACCAGGTGATCCCGACTCCATTCGTGCCCGTTCCCTCGTTGCCCGTCGCATCCAACGACCCCACGCGAACGGGATACGGCGTGGCGGGCTCCAAGCCCGTCCAGGTCGCCGTCCGGGTGGCCAAATTCACCGCCACCGCCCCGTTGGTCCCCAGATAGGTCCGGTAGCCTGCCAAATCGCCGTCGACGTCCACCGGCGCATCCCAGCGCACCGTCAGGTTCGTACGCCCGCATTCAAACCGCAGATTCGTCGGATTCGCGGGCGCCACCACGTCCACCGGAGCGGCCGCGATGCTCGCGACCGAGGGATTCCGCATTCCTCCGGAATCGGCCGCCACCACGGCATAGTGTTTCGTCACGTTCCGGAGCAGGTTGCTCACCACGAAATTCTTTTGACCCGCCGGCCGCGTGCCGATGGCCGTCGCCGCCGAGACGTCTCCAAAAGACTGGTCCGCCTGGAAGACCGTGTATTCGCCGATGTCGCCGCCGTTGGCCAGTTCGTCATAGTTGTTCCAATGGAGGGTCAGGCGCGTGCCGGTGCCGTGCACCGCCGCCGTGACCGTCACCGGTCCCGGAGCCGCATCGTTGAACCGGATGACGACGTTCGTGGCCGGGCTCTCGTTGCCGGCCCGGTCGCGCGAGGTGAAGTGGAAGGTGTTCGCGCCTGGCGACAAGGGGACCGTTGCGGACCATTCCGTGCCCGCATTCAACGCCGCCGCCAGCGTTCCGTCCCGCCACAGCGAGGTGTCCGGCTCGCGCCAGCCGGTCAGCGTCTGCTGGTTGATGGTCGTGGGCGTGGTCGCCGCATTCACCACCGGCCGCACCGGGGCGACCGAATCCAGCGTGAAAGTCGCGGCAAACGCCGTGCCGGTGTTGCCGATTTGATCCGCCAACTGCGCTGCCACCACGTAGGTTCCATCCGGCAACCCGCTGCTCGGCGTGAACGCCAGGCTGCTGGCGGCCACCGCCCACGAACCGGGGACCGGGGTTCCCAGGCGGGTCACGCCGTAGCTTCCCCGGCCCGCATCCAGTCCCGTGCCCGACTCCCCGAACGCGATCCGGACGGCCGCCGGCGAGACGTTGGTGAACGTGCCGTTGGCCGGCTCCACGCCGGACACCACGGGCGCGATCGTATCCACAAACAGCAGGTATTGGATGCTGGCGGAATCGTTGCCGGCGGCATCCCGGGCGAACACCGTCACCGTGTTGGTTCCCTGAACCAGACCGGTCAATTCATGCGACCAGGCGCTGGAGCCCAAAACCGCCCGTCGCACCCCGTTCACCCAGACTTCCGTACCCGCCTCGCGGGTGCCTTGCAACGTCAGGCTCGTGGACCGCACCCGGTTCGTCGCCGGCCATGGCTGGAGCCCGCCGGGAACGGGAGGCGCCGGCGCCAACCGATCCACCGTCACCCAACCTTGAAAGACGTCGTCGGCCGATTCCCCAACCTGGCCATCGCCATCTTGATCCATGGCCAGTCCATTGGTCGCCAGCACGTCTGGCCCGATCCGCACCGTGTACATTCCATCCTGGGCCAGCGGCGGAACCGGTTCCATCCGGAACGTGATGGGATCCACTTCCGAGATGTTGGCCACGGCCACCATGCCGGAGGGACCGCTGACCACCACGTCTTCCGTTCCCAGGGTGGCCACCGCGACGGGCATCTGGAAGCGCACCGTCAGGGAGGTCACCACTTGGTTGACCAGCCCCGAGGGGGCAACATAGGCCACCGCCTGCGGCGACTGGCGATTTTCCAGATGCACGGAGCCCGCCGCGCCGGCGCCGCCATTGTTGCCGCTGCCGCCGAGCGCCGTCACCCGGGCCAGATTGAATCCCGACGCCTCCCGGTAATACACTGCCACGCGCCCGCCGCCGCCCCCGCCGCCATAATAGGTTTGCGCACCGCCGTTGGCCGTGATCCAGCCGGATCCGCTCAACGAACCGACGTCCACCCAGATCGATCCGCCGGCTCCGGCGCCCAGTCCAGACTGGTTGATGGCGTGGCCGTTGGCCCGCAGGGCGCCGTTCAGCACCAGCTCTTCGGCCGTCACGCGGATCACCCCGCCGCCGCGGCTCACGGTGGTCGACGGCGCCCCGCCCATGCCCGGCGTCGTCGGTTCCAGATAGTTGCCGTACGCGGCCGGGGGCTGCGCCGAGTTGAATGCTCCGCCCACTCCGCCATGGCTGCCGCCGACGCCCCCCGACGCGTTGGTTCCCGTCCAGCCTTGCCCCGAGACGTCGATGCTCGCATTCGTGCCCACCCAAATGGTTCGGGCCGTCAAACACACCGCGTTGGTCTGCCAAGCTCCCGGGACATCCGTCTGGAGCTTGCCCCCGTGGGTCACCACGATCGAATCCCACGTCTGCGGAAGCGTCGTCGCAAACGTCATGTTGCTGACCAGCAGCGTATCCCCAAACGGGACGTCCATTGCCGCCCGCTGCCACCAGGTGAACCCGCCCGACCAGCCGAGGGATTCCGTCACCTGGACTGGCGCGTTCTGGTACCAGGTCATTCCATTGCAGGACAGTTGCGCCACCGTCGCCGTCCCTCCCTGCGTCCAGCTCCCGGAAGACATCTGGAGCGAAGGGGCCGACAACGTCCCCGACTGCGTCAGGCTGAAACTCGTCATCGTCACGGCGGATTCAAACACGTGGTTCCCCAACAGCGCCACGTTCGCCCCGATCACCGTCAGCGGCGCATCGATCGGCGCGCGCAATTCCGTCGGCGCCGTACCCGTCCCGCGCGGGCTGTTGTTCACGATCACCCGCCCCAGCACCTCGTTCTTGTTCTTCAGGTAGATCGTGCCTGCGCCCCCCGCGCCATAGTTGTCGTACCCGGCGACCCCGCCATAGGCGTACACCCGGTTCAGGTCGAACCCGCTGGCGTCGGCGTAATAGATCGCCACCCGCCCGCCCCCGCTGCCCGTCAACGAATAGGAAGCATGCCCGTTGCCACCGTTGGCCGCCACCGAACCCGCGCCCCGCAGCGTCCCCACGTCCAGCCAAATCGAACCGCCCGAACCAGTATAGCTGGGCGCATTGCTGCCCGACGACCGGATCGCCCCATCCAGCACCAGCTCGTTCGCCTTCACGTAGATCACCCCGCCCGCCAGCCCGACGTCGGGGGTCGAGCTGGAACGCGTGCCCATGTCCACCGGTTCCGTGATGCTTCCGTAGGTCGGGCCCGAAAAGCCCCAGGTAGAATAGTATCCGCCCCGGCCCCCGTAGCTGCCGCCCGAGTTGGAATTGCCAGTACTCTCGCGCCGCGAGGCCCCCGAGGCGTCGATGCTCGAGTTCGAGCTCACGCAAATGCGGTTCGCCTCCAAATGCACCTTGTTCGTCGCCGTCGCCGACGCCGCCACCGCGCAGGCGATCTTGCCGCCGTTGGTCACCACGATCGAATCCCACGTCTGGGTGCCAGAGGCATAGAAGACATATCCGTCCACCACCAGGTCCCGCCCGAACGGGAAAGACGAGCCCGCATTGGAAAACCACGTCAGCCCGGAATGGGTATAGGTCGCCGTCACTTCGACGAAGGCATTTTGGTTCCAGGTCACGTTCAGCAGCGCCAGGTTTTCCAGCGTGGCGGCCCCGCTCTGGTTCCAGGTGCCGGAGGACAGTTGGAGCGAAGTCGCCGCCAACGTCCCCGAATGCGCCAAGCTGAAATTCGTCATGGTCACCGGCTGCGTGAACACATGGTTCCCCAACAGCGCCACGTTCGCCCCGATCACCGTCAGCGGCGCATCGATCGGCGCGCGCAATTCCGTCGGCGCCGTACCCGTTCCGCGCGGGCTGTTGTTCACGATCACCCGGCCTAGCGCCTCGTTCTTGTTCTTCAGGTAGATCGTGCCTGCGCCCCCCGCGCCATAGTTGTCGTACCCGGCGGCCCCGCCGTAGGCGTACACCCGGTTCAGGTCGAACCCGCTGGCGTCGGCGTAATAGATCGCCACCCGTCCGCCCCCGCTGCCCGCCATGGAATAGGAAGAATGCCCGTTGCCGCCGTTGGCCGCCACCGAACCCACACCCCGCAGCGTCCCCACGTCCAACCAAATCGAACCGCCCGAGCCGGTATAGCTGGGCGCATTGCTGCCCGACGACCGGATCGCCCCATCCAGCACCAGCTCGTTCGCCTTCACGTAGATCACCCCGCCCGCCAGCCCGACGTCGGGGGTGTACATCGAACGCGTGCCCATGTCCACCGGTTCCGTGATGCTTCCATAGGTCGGGCCCGACATGCCCCAGGTAGAGTAGTATCCGCCCCGGCCCCCGTAGCTGCCGCCCGTGCCGGAATTGCCGCTATAATCGCGCCGCGAGGCTCCCGTAGCGTCGATGCTCGAGTTCGAGCTCACGCAAATGCGGTTCGCCTCCAAATGCACCTTGTTCGTCGCCGTCGCCGACGCTGCCACCGCGCAGGCGATCTTGCCGCCGTTGGTCACCACGATCGAATCCCACGTCTGGGTGCTGCAAGCGTAGAAGACAAAGCCGTCCACCACCAGGTCCCGCCCAAACGGGAACGACATGTTCGCACCGGAGTACCACGTCAGCCCGGAATGGGTGTAGGTCGCCGTCACCTCGACGAAGGCATTTTGGTTCCAGGTCACGTTCAGCAGCGCCAGGTTTTCCAGCGTGGCGGCCCCGCTCTGGTTCCAGGTGCCGGAGGACAGTTGGAGCGAAGTCGCTGTCAGCGTCCCCGAATGCGCCAGGCTGAAATTCGTCATGGTCACCGGCTGCGTGAACACGTGGTTCCCCAACAGCGCCACGTTCGCCCCGGTCACCGTCAGCGACGCATCGATCGGCGCGCGCAGTTCCGTCGGCGCCGTGCCCGTCCCGCGCGGGCTGTTGTTCACGATCACCCGCCCCAGCGCCTCGTTCTTGTTCTTCAGGTAGATCGTGCCCGCCCCCCCCCCACCATAGTTGGCGGACCCGGCGGTCCCGCCATAGGCATACACTCGGTTCAGGTCGAACCCACTGGCGTCGGCGTAATAGATCGCCACCCGCCCGCCCCCGCTGCCCGCCATGGAATAGGAAGCATGCCCGTTGCCGCCGTTGGCCGCCACCGAACCCACGCCCCGCAGCGTCCCCACGTCCAACCAAATCGAACCGCCCGAGCCGGTATAGCTGGGCGCATTGCTGCCCGACGACCGGATCGCCCCATCCAGCACCAACTCGTTCGCCTTCACGTAGATCACCCCGCCCGCCAGCCCGACGTCGGGGGTGTACATCGAACGCGTGCCCATGTCCATCGGTTCCGTGATGCTTCCGTAGGTCGGGCCCGACATGCCCCAGGTAGAGTAGTACCCGCCTCGGCCCCCGTAGCTGCCGCCCGTGCCGGAATTGCCGTTATAATCGCGCCGCGAAACCCCCGAGGCGTCGATGCTCGAGTTGGTGCTCACGTAAATGCGGTTCGCCTCCAAATGCACCTTGTTCGTCGCCGTCGCCGACGCCGCCACCGCGCAGGCGATCTTGCCGCCGTTGGTCACCCACACTTCGTCGAACGCGTAGGTCCCGTCCAACGTCAGCGTCGCGCCCGACACCATGATGCACTTGCCCACGTAGGGATTGTTGGAAGCGTTCAGCGTGGTGGAGACGTCGAACACCTTGTCCATATGCACGTAAAACACCAGTCTCACCACTTCCGACGTGTTGCCGGCCCGGTCCATGGCATACAGGTCGAAAGCGTGAACGCCCCGATTGAGATTGGTCGCCGCGAAGGTCCAGTCCTCCGTGCCAAAACCGGCCACGCGTTCGCCGTTCACCCACACGTCGCACAACTCGCTCCGCGTGCCGGAAAGCGTCAGCAGACCCTCCATCAGCATGTTCGTCTGCGGGGCGGTCAGCCAGTCCTTCACGACCGGCGGCGCCGGCGGGATGTCATCCACGCCGTCAAGATAGGTGAATCCCTCCACGAGCGAGGCAAACCCTCCATCGGCCTCGCACACCGTCACATCCACTGAACCGACGCCTCCCATCGGCGCCGTCGCCACGATCGTCGTGGGGTTCAATACCGTAAATGTCAACGCCGCTTGCGTTCCAAAACAGACGCCAAGATCGCCTTGGAATCCCGCCCCCGTGATCGTCGTGACCGTCCCGCCCCAGACCGGACCGAACGCGGGCTCAATCGCCGTCAATCGCAGGTCGGTGGTCGGCGACACCAGACCGAAATCCACCCCCCCGAGGTGATTCGTCACGTTGCCCAATAGGCGTTGAGCTGGCTGGAACTGCCCGAACAAATGGACCGGGGTCACCGTTCCACTCCAAGCTTGCCCCACCAGACCCGTGTAATACCCCCCCCCGGCGGTCCGCGCCTCTCCGCCACCGTTGGAGAACTGCACCCGCACACCGTCCACTCCGGCACCAGTGACAATATTGGTGACCCGACCCGCAATCCGCCACAAGCCGACATGCCCGCCCCATCCCGAGCGGCCGCCCGCGCCGCCGCCGCCGCCGCCGGAGCAACAGCTGGAAGGACCGCCGCCGGCCCCGCCGCCGCCCAGATCGTTGCCCGAAACATAGAGCGCACCCGTTCCGCCGTTGCCATCGCCCGCCGTCGGCCCGCCACCTTTGCCGCCGCTGCCGCCTTGCCCCCCGGCCGCACGAATGGCTTGCGGGACCATTTGAGAACGATTGAATTGCAGAACGATTTGTCCCCCCTGGCCGCCGCTGCCGCCCTGGCCGCCGCCGCCAACTCCGCTGGCCCCGGCGCCGCCCGCGCCGCCCGCGCCGCCTTGCGCGCTGATGGCGTTGGGGCTCTCCACGACGAGTTCGTCGCACAAAATCATCACGGCTCCGCCGCCGGCCGCGCCGCTCGATGCCGCGCCCCCAACGGCCCCGTTGCCCGAAGGCCCGGTCCCGGCTGCCCCGCCCGCTCCATCGGGCTTGCCGCCGCCACCGCCCTGGCAGATGCCCTCTATCCCGCCACCCGATCCGCCCGTTCCGCCGCCGCCCGCACCTTGGGTTGCTCCGGCGCCCAAGATCAGACGCCCGGCAATGAATGTGTTCTGCATCGGTTCCGCGGCCTTGCCGCCGCCGCCGCCGTTGGGATTGACCCAGTTGTCGGTGGCCCCGCCGCCGCCGCCGCCTTCTCCGCCCGCGCCGCCGGGACCGTTGTTGGCCCAGGAACCCCAGGCCGCGCCACCGCCCTTGCCCGGCCCGCCGGCGCTGCCCGCCGTTCCCCGGCTCGCGCCCGGCGCACCGCCGCCGCTGCCGCCGCCCGCTCCGCCAAATCGGCTGCTGTTCCCGGGATTGTTGGTCGTAGCGGCCCCCGCAGAGCCGTTCGCTCCGCCCGTCAATGCCGCCCGGCCGGCCGGAATTTCCGGGCCTGTCCCCCCCGCCACGCCGCCGCGATAGCCACGCTGGTCCGCCGAAATGCTCCCACCTGAACGAACCGTGACCGCGCCTTCGGCCCGGAAAGCCAAAATGCCGGTCCGATATCCCGCGCTCCCCGCGGGCCCATTCGTCAGGCCATCCCAGGCCGAAACCGTCAACGTGCTGCCGGGATCCACGGTCAAGCGCCCATAGTGCGGTACGCGCTGGACCACCACCTTTTGGTCGCCCGAAATATCCCCCCCATAATGCTTCGTCACCGGAGAAGACACCGTCAGGCTCGTCGCGGAAACCGCGCTCACCTGCAACAACTCGTAGTTGCCCACGTCGGCGGCATCCCCCGCCGCGCCTTGCAGATTGATCAGCAGAATCTCGTCGCCGGCCTCGATGCCGTTGGAAAGCGTTCCCGCAAAGCCGCTCGCGATCGTCGTCGCCCCCGGCGCCGGCGGATCCACCCGGTACGCGATGCCATCCGCGAAACTCCGGTCCGCGGCGATCGGGTCCTGGTTGAGGTCCAACGTCCCGGAAATCACCGTGGCATCTTCAGGGGCCTCGGCCTCCTCCGCCCACACCGTCGCCAGCGTTCCCTTCCCCGCGTGGCACTCCGCCTTCAACCAAGCCGGCGAAAGGATCTGCGACGACTTGCGGACCTCGTCCACCCCGCCGACAAAGTTTCCATAGGTGATGGTTCCGATCACCCACGGCGCAATCACGCTCTCCCTCGGAGAAAGCAACCCCGTCCGGACCAATTCCCCGTCCAGATAGATCTGGGACCGCTTGTTGGAATAGACCATCGCCACGTGGCGCCAACCCGTGCCCACGCTTCCCGTGTAGGTCGCCAGCGGCGGCAGATAGCCGTCCCCGTGCTCATAGACCGACAGCCCGTTGGCACCCGCCGACAAGCCCGCCCCGCCGTTCGACGTCCCGCCGTGCTCCGGATACAGGACGAACCGCTGCCCCGTTGTGCCCGGAGCTCCCGACGTCGTCTCGGCATTCAGCGTGATGGATTGCTCCGGCTTGAGCCAAAGAGAAACCGTAAAGGTGTTGGTCGGATTGTTGTTCCGCCCCGTGACGATGCGGTCGTTGTTCCCGTCGTACTGCTGCCCGAATCCGACGACTCCCTCCGCCTGCGCCGGTTCGTTGGCGGCCACCTTGGCGCCGTGGTTCGTCTTGGACGTGCTGTCGAGGATCAGGGAGGCCGTGGCATCGTTCTTGTGCCAGACCCCCGCGAAATGCTCGGCCCACACCCCGGCGGCGTTCGCCCCGTCTTGCGCGACCGGATTGCCGTAATACACGTAGAATACCGTGTCCGCCGCGCTCGACACCGCCGGCAAGCGCACCCAGTATTCCGCCTTGCCCGCCGCCGCGTCGTGCCGCTCGCGCTCGTAGTCCAGCGGCGTGCCGTCCGCCAGCGCGAAGCGCACGTCGTGCCCATCCGCCCGCGCCTTGGCAAAATCGAAGTTGTTCGTCGTCAGGCGCACCAACACCGGGAAATCCGTCAGGTCCGCATCGATCTTCTCCTCATCCACCACGATCGCCCGGCGGGGACGCCATTCCGGCGTCCACCAGAACAGATTGGCCTCTTCCTCCCCTGCCATCAGCAGCGTTCCCGCCCCCGCATGGTACTCCGCCTTCAACCAAGCCTCCGAGCGACTTTGGCTGGATATGCGGACTTCATCCAGGAGTCCGTTGAACCAATCCCCGCTCAAGGCGGAGTTGGCTCCAAAACGCAACGGCTGCGCATTGGTCTGTAGATTGACGACCCCGTTGGTCGCGGCCTGCGCCTCTTCCCCGTTCACATGGATGGTTTTGATCCCTCCGGTCTTGTCGTAACGGGCCACCACATGGCTCCAGGCTCCGGTGGCCAACGCGGTTGCCGTTGAAAATTGATTGCTCAGGGTGATGAAGCGAACCCGGTTGGAGGGATATGTATCCAATAAATATCCGGACGATGTGTTCACCGGCATCTTGTCTACCACCCGCATACCCGCCGCGAGATTGGTCTTCGGATAAACCCAGGCGGAAAGGGTGATGTCCCCCGAAATGTTCAACGATGGGCTGTGCGCACATTGGGCATAGGCACTGGAACCGTTCAGGCTCAATCCCGGACCCGATTTTCCTTCAAGGGTGGCCGCCCCGCCAATCAACGATCCATGGTTGGTGTTCACGGTCGAATCCCGCGTGCCGGTGTTGGTCGTCGCTCCAAAATGCCAAACGCCGGCAAATCCACCGTCCCATACGCCCGCCGCGTTCGCCCCGTCTGCCGCCGCAGAATTCCCGTAATACACGTAGAAATCCGTGTCCGCCGCGCTCGACACCGCCGGCAGCCGCACCCAATACTCGGCCTTGCCCGCCGCCGCGTCGTGCCGCTCGCGCTCGTAGTCCAGCGCCGTGCCGTCCGCCAGCGCAAAGCGCACGTCGAACCCGTCCGCCCGCGCCTTGGCAAAATCGAAGTTGTTCGTCGTCAGCCGCACCAACACCGGGAAATTCGTCAGGGGCGCATCGATCTTCGTGTGGTCGAGGGTGAGTTTGCGCCAGTACAACCAATCGCGCGAGTCTCCCGACCAGCAAACCTCCCGGTTCGCGCCCCACGTGAGGAGCGGCGCCGGAGCCACAACCCGCCGGTGTTCGTACAGCGCCACCACTTCCTCCGCCGCCAGTGCGCGGCCATACACCGCCACCTCGTCCAGATCTCCCGCATACCGCATTTCGGCGCTGCCGTTCCCATGTCCGGCCAGCCGGAAGGTGGAGGAGTTGCTGACGCTGAACAACCCCATGGGATGGATGGCGGCGCTCTGGAAACGCCCGTCCACGAACAGACGCGCTTCGCTGCCGGCGCGCACCGCCACGATATGATGCCAACGGCCGTCGCAGACCGAATTCGACGAACTCGGCCGCGCCGCGGACCCGTCGCTGAACAGCTCGAAGATCGCATTCCCATTCGTCGGGGCCAGCATCAAGGTATATCCTTGCCGCGGCGCGGATCCCTTCTCCTTGGCCAGCACCATGGGATAGGTGTTCGCCGCCGGCCGGTTGGTGCTCCGCATCCAAAGCGAAAAACTGAAATCGTTGGTCCCGAAATTCAACGCCGCCGGATTGCCCATGTCCACGCAGGCCCCGGCCGGAAACCGCAAGCTGTTGCCCGTCGCCGCCAGGCTGTCCGCCCCGATCCACGAAGCGCCGCTGATCGTCCCGGCAATGGCGTTGGTGGACGCATTGATCGCGGCGCTCCCCGTTCCCTCGTCCAGCGCCCAGCGCGAAACCAGCCCCGTGCCGACGGCGTTCTTCACCCCTTGGTAGCTGCCGCCTCCAACGGCGGCGTCATTCCCAAAATATTGGTAAATGACCGTGGTCTGCAACGCCGGCAACAGCGGCACGACCACGCGCACCTCGGTGCCGGTGCCATTGACCTGCGCCGCCAGCCAATAGGGCAGCTCATTCTGCGCCGAATCCACAAACCGCAAGTCGTCGAAATCGGCCTGCATCCCGCTTTCAAAGGGGATCGCGAACGTCACGGTCTGGTTGGTCAACGCCTGGGTCCCCGGATTGAAGATGGACAACGGGCGGCGGAAATTCCAATTCACGCTCCACCAGTCCCCGCCACTAGCAGGAACGCTCGCCACCTGAACCGCATTGCTCAGCACGCTCGCCTGGCCGTCGGCGCTCAGGGCCTTCACGTTCACGGCCCCCGAAATTCCCGCCGGCACCTTGGCGGCCAAGGTGGTCGGATTGACCACGGTCACGTCCGGCGACTCCACCCCGTTCATGAACACCCGAACCGGCTCGTACCGCCGGTTGGTGCAGACAAACTCCCCGACCTTGGCTTGCAGCGTGTCCTGGTAGTACATGGCGATGCGCCCGGCCGAACCGCCCCCCCCCCAGTTGGGACTGGTTCTGCCGCCGCCACCGCCATACACCCAGACCATGTCGTTTGTGCCCGCCCCG
>Ga0116170_10000428_pt1 | contig 44417 bp, 32 predicted proteins | sample AD_JPNHW1_MetaG_FD_89797 | JGI IMG/M metagenome (GOLD analysis project Ga0116170, IMG submission 89797) | Active sludge microbial communities of municipal wastewater-treating anaerobic digesters from Japan - AD_JPNHW1_MetaG | ecosystem: Engineered > Bioreactor > Anaerobic > Digestate | place... | reverse complement strand
CTTTCTCGACGGCAGCGGATATTCTCCCCTTGAAATCGGGTTTCCCAAAGACATGTCGTGGCTGGATTTTTCTATTCCCATTAAAATTGGGCCGATTACCCTGGTTAACATCAACCTTACCGGTGTTGTCGATAAGCTGATGCCGAAAATTAACGTTGCCGGTAAAGATCGCAGCTTTAAAGAGCTTACCAGCCTCGATTTTTTCGCCGACATGCTGGTTAACCAGTTATTGTGCGGTGGTCAGAAGAAGTATCCGATATCGATCAATTTTGACAGCATTCCGATGCCCAAAGACGTGTCGGCTCTCTGGCCGGCCGGCGTCAACATCACGCCGACCCTTGACCAGGGGCAATATCTTGAAAAGTATGGCCAGATCAAGCTTGAGTGCGAAGCATCAATCACTTACCAGGATAACTACAAGGCAACACGTCGGGTCTCGGCGATAAAAGACTTTAAAACTGCCGACTGTGAGCCGCCCGCGCCCATGTACAGCTTTTTTATTGCCAATCTTAACAACGAGTTTCTGTCTTTCAATAATTATGGCGGCACTTTCGTTGTTAATAATTTTGATTATTCTGGCACCTTCTCGAAGATTAAAGAGCTGTTTACCGGCCCCAAAGAAGTTTCTGAAGAAGAACTCAAGAAACGTGAATTTCCTGGACTTATAAGGGTCAACTATTCAGACAAAAGCTCTGATGGCACTAAACCCCTCATCTGCAATGTTGCCCTGATGGGCGACTGGGGTGCTCCTCCCGTGGCCGGTGATAATTCCGGAGCGGTTAAAAATGTTTTTGAGGGCATCGAAGCGCTGATGATTCTTAATACCAAGACTAAAATGGCGGTGGCTGGCGGTAAATATAATATCAACGCCGAAATTACCAAAAAAGACCCCGAAACTAACATCGCGGTTCCGGTCAAACTGGCAGGTAATGCCAACCCCAGCACCTCTGACGCGCCGGTGCTTACGCCAGGCAAATATGGCGTCGAGTTTGCAACCAAGAATGACGGCATGGCGCTGACCAAAACCACCGATTATCTCAAAAAACTGGTTGCCCCTGGCAGCATCAACCTGGTTCCTGACGTTGGCAAAATGAGCACCAACGTTCTGGCACTGGCCGTAACCCTCGCTCTTAAGCCAATGGTAGATGCTGCGCCGCTTGCCAAAGGTATTGTTTCAATTCCAGACTGCTTTCAGAAATGGGAAATGCCTTTCATGGGCACTGGCAACTCTTTCTACACGATTCCCACCACCGGAACCGGCGCAAACAAAACAAGATTTTTCGGTTCGGGTGGCATGCACCCAACCCTGACCCGAGAGGTCGAAGGCAATGTTCTGAAAAGATCACGGCAGTGGCAGATGTGTATCGTCGGGTTGAGTCCGACTGACCGTTTGCCCCTCTTGCCATTTCCTCCTGTTTATCTGCCCCCGCCCCCCCTTGTAATCCCCATCTGGAAAGCCCAGGAAATTTTGACCAAATATGATTACAACCTTGAACCCCTGAAGGCAAATTCTGAATCGGGCAATGCCGACTACAAGACTTATGAATATGATCCTTCACTGCTGCAGAATATGCCGCCCAACCTCTATACCAGTGAACAGTATGCCAAAAAGGCTACCTACTACTACGAAAGCGCCGAAGCTTTTGTTGAAGACCTGCCTAATCGCATGACTACGGTTAATGGCAAAAAGGTATTTATTCTGAATGGCGTCACCTATATTTCGGGTTCGCTTGGTAGCGCCTCAAGTCCATTTAATGGTGCTGAGGGCGATTTTTATGTGCTTGGCAAGGGTATGATTGTCTGCAGCGGCAACTTCTTTCTTGGGTCGAACATCAAGGTTCTCGATCGAGGCGAAGACGAACTGACGGTTTTTTCGCTTATTATTCGCAATGGCGGGTTGTTGGCCCTTGCTGGCGGCAAACAATATGAAGTCGAAGGCTCGCTGTACACAGATAAAGGTATTTATTGCCACGCAGATTCAAGCATCAAAATTCAGGGCAACTGGGTGACCAATCAGTTCAACAAGGCAGCCATGGGTGGAACAGTTTCCATCAATTATGTTTCTTCGCGGGTGAGAACTTCACTTGGCAGCCTGCATCCGGTGCGCGGCAAGTTTGACCCGAAGCGCTACCATGTATCTTTCAGCCCGTTATGGGCTTCCTGGAGGGCATATTAACCGTGGTAACCAAGCTTAAACGAGGTTTGACCCTTCTTGAAATCGTTATATCTGCATCGATTCTGGCAATCGCGTTTATTCCGATTCTGCGTCTGGTTGATTTCGGGTCGGTTTCTACTGCCAAGATCGGCCACTACGGCAAGGCCACCCGCCTGGCCCAGGAACTGATCGAAGAATGCAAGCATGTTCCTTTTAAGGTCTATCAGAAGCACTACAGCGATCTGGCAAGTGGTAATTCTTTTGATGTGCATCCGCAGTTTTATAAAGAAACTGCCAAAAGCATCGAAAGCTTTTTTGAAGAAAGCAAGGACTCGTTGAAAGATTATGGCTGCAAAGCAACTCTCAAAGCTAAAAAGAATGATCTCGACCAGATTGTCGAAGTCTGGTTTGAGGTTGAGATTTTCTGGCGTGATAAGGGCAAAAAGGAAGACGAACGTTTTGGACTCCGGGTGGTACGGGCCGGAAATGCCTATTACAACTCTGAGGCGATTTAAGGGAGGGGAGCCATGAAAAGTCACAGAAACCGGGGCTTTACGCTGGCTGAGGTTATGGTCGCTATTTTTCTTTCGACAATTTTGCTTACCGCAATTTACGGCGTCTGGATACGAGTCCAACGGGAAATCGCCAGATCGAATACCCGCCAGACCTTGCAGAGCGAGTTGCGTGCTGCTGCAAACAGTTTGCAGAAAGACCTCAAGTCGATCAGGGAAGGTTCCTTTGAGGCCCCCGGCGGCCAGGCTGCCGACGGCACCTCTCTGAACGTCAGGTTCGAGCGTTTTAAAGAAACCGAAGACGGAAAAATAGCCCAGGATACCACCGAAAAGGTTGAATATCGTCTCAGCGACGGGTTATTGACCCGCACCAGCCCCAGCGATGTCAAAATTCTTTCTGTTCATGTCGAAAGCATGCAGATCGCCAAGTCGGTTGATGCCGCAGGTATTGGCGCCGGTGACCTCGAATCGACCGATGAAGATTTCCGCGCCGGTCGCGAGGCAAAACTGGATATCAATATTGTCGGCCGCAAGATCATCACCGGTACCCGCGATGAAATGTATCATGTCGAGCGCACTTCAGTGGTCATGCGTGACGAATATTACAAAAAAACCAACAAGAATTTCATGTCGAATTTTGATCTTGCCAAGCTCAATAAAGACGAGATCGTTGAAAAAGACGCCACGCAGGATGCCAGTTTCGGGCCAGGCGGCGCCATGAATGAAGAACAATTGCGCAGCCTGAATGATGACCAGTTGAATGGCCTTGAATCAACCCAGAAAGGTCTCATACAGCAGGCAAAAGATTCAATAGATGATATGAACGAGAGCATCGATGATACTGATACCGGCGAAAGCGGCTGGAGCAAATTCTGGAACGGAGTTGCCTTCTGGGATACCAACGAAGGTGAAAAGGTGCGCGGCATGCGCTCAGACCTCGAAAAAGCTGACTCACAGGCAGACGTTAAGAAAGTTCTCGATAATCTTGGCGAATACACCAAAGACAAGGAAGAATCTTTTCTTGGCAAGTCTGTGCCCGGCTATTCTTCAATGTCTGCTGCTCAAAAAGATCTTTATAAAGAAGCCTACGAAATGAAACTCCAGGATCGCGCTATCGAAGGCAGCCACAATGTACAGGTCGAACAAGCCGAAAAAGACGGCAAAACCCCTCCTGACAAGCCGGTAAAAGTTATCGATATTGTTACCGGTGCCGCCGAAGGTGAAGGTTCGAAGACCTACGAAGACGAAGATGGAAAACAGGTCACAATTTCAGGTGCTTCGGGTAGTTCGCGCAGCACAGCAGAACTGAAGAGTGCTTATGATTCAATAGACCTCAGCTGGATGGGTGAATTTAACAAGGAACCCGATGATGTCGGTATTTATAATGCGGCAAAATCACTGATAAGTCAGGGTAAGGCAAAATTGAATGTAATAGAAATGCGTGATACTTCCGAAGATAATGTTGAATTGATTCAAAAGGTTAAAGCTACCAATTAACCTGTCTATTCGGAAGGGGTGCCATGCGTTCTGTCAGCAGCCGGTTTGCCGTATTTTTATTTGGGTTGACACTGCTTCTGGCAATTGGCTGCGGCAGCACTGACGGCGGTATTGCCGACTGGCAGAAGCCCGCGACCATCAAAGTCTTTGCCAACGTTAAAGGCAAGGTTCTGCCACCCTCATCGCCTGGCTCGATTCGCGGCGCGTTTTCTTTGCTGTCGACCGAAGGTGCACTGGTATTTGTCGAAGACCGCCCCGAGTTGTTTGCCAACGCTGATGCCAACGGTGATTTTATTATTCGCAATGTACCGGCCGGCCCGATCAGGCTTGTGGCTCACAAGGTTTCAGGCACCACCCCATACCGGCAGCGATCTGATGTGGTGAATCTCACTGGTGCTTATGAAACTCAGGTAGTTGCAGCGCCTATTGTGCTCGAACACGCGCCCTACAACCTGAAAATTACAGTCAGTGATGTCAATACGGGTGCTTTGCTTAACGCCGAAGTGAGAGTCTGGGGGTTCGCGTTCCCCGCTCTGAATGGCAATGCTGATATTGGCCCTTTTCCCGGAGGTCTGCAAAGTAAAGAAGTCCGGGTTGAGGCGATCGGCTATATTCCCGCAACATTTCTGGCTGGATTCAGTGACAAGAAGCAGGCGCACCTCTATGTCAGGCTGACACCAACCACCTCGACTTCTGGCAATCGAGCGCCTTTCGTCGAAATTGAACATCAGGCTATCTCGGTTAAAACAAATGAACCCATCAGTCTGAGCGCTTCCGGGGTCGATGCAGACGGTGATGCGATCAGCTGGCTTTGGTCAGCTGACTTGGGTAAATTTTCCAATCTGACTGGTGCCTCTACTGTTTTTACGGCTCCGGCGGCCTCGGGGGTCGTTGATATAACCCTGACCGGCAAAGATGCCGACCAGGCTGAGGGGCGGGCGGTATTGCGCCTGGTGGTTGAGCAGGGCAGTTCTATCGGGGTGAACCCGCACAATCGGCCACCCCTGGCAGCTTATGACCCGGTTCCCGGCAATTTGAGCGAAAACCAGAGCGATGGCATCGTGCTGCGCTGGGCTGGCAGCGACCCTGATAACGATGCAATCAATTTTGATGTGTTATTCGCGGCGCAGGGCAGTGAGATGAAGGTGGTGGCAACCCGGCAAACTGCAAGCGGTTTTAAGGTGAGTGGTCTGTTGCCATATAAGGTCTATTTCTGGCAAATAATAAGCCGTGATATTTATGAAGCCGTGACTGTTTCACCGATCTGGCAGTTCAAGACCGGTGATTTAAGCAATTTTGCGCCTTATCAGCCGGCCTTGCCGGTACCCGAAGATTTATCTGTAAATCAACTGCCAGCGACACTCTGCACCTGGAGCGGTGGAGACCCCGATGCTGATGACATTATCACCTATTCTTTTCTTCTGGGTACCGATCAGAAGACTCTGCTGCTCGAGTCTAAAACCCGACAAACCAGCATGCAGCTGAATTCTCTTGTGCTTGGCAAAACCTATTACTGGCAAATTCTGGCGGCCGATAATCGTGGCAAGGAAACTGCCGGCCCGGTGTGGCGATTTACGGTGCATGCGCCGAATAATCAGGCTCCGGCTGATCCGGTGGCTGTCTACCCGGCGAGCGGTTCAGAGGGTATCGCTGTTAACGCTCAGTTGCGCTGGTCTTCTCAAGACCCCGACGGGGACTCAATTACCAGCACCGTTTTCCTTGGTAACAGCTTTCCGTTGCCACGAGTGGTCGAAAGCACAGCCGCGCAGGTTTATCTGCCCTCTGAAACCTTGCGACCGGGCGCCCTGTATTATTGGCAGGTAGTAGTAAAAGATGCCCGAGGCCTGAGCAACCCCAATTCGCCGGTATGGTCATTTTCGACCGCAGCCCTTGCCAGTCAGGCTCCCAACCAGCCGTTGGCGATTTCGCCGGCCAGTGGCAGTATCCGGGTTCCGGTGCGGCCGGTATTCGCATGGGCCGGTGGCGACCCTGATGACACCAAGGTTTTTTATGACCTGTTGCTCGATACGATGGCGCCGCCTGCCGTGAAAATTGCTGAAAACTTGACCGAAACTACCTGGAATCCTCAGCTTGACCTGCTCGCCGGCCGAAAATATTACTGGCAGGTAATAGCCCGCGACCCATCTGGAAACACCACTTCTTCAGCGGTTTTTTCATGCACGATTCTTGCCGACAGCGAGAACGATACTGCTCCGCCAACCATATTGTCGGTAATTCCAGTGAATGGAACGATCAACGTTGCGGTGGAAGACCCTCTGGTAGTTACATTCAGCGAACCGGTCGATAAAACTTCAGCTCTGGCCGCTTTAAGCTTTGTGCCAGCGGTCAATGGCGCCTGGTCATGGGATAACGCTGCGACTCTGAGGTTCTGGCCAAGAAACTCGTGGTTGCCGGGCAGTTTCAACAGACTGACCATAGCTGACAACCAGGTCAAAGACCTGAATAACAATATTATGAGCCGTGGGGCGGCCTATTCTTTCACGGTTAACTCGGTAATTCCGGTGCCGTCAGGTTGCCGGTCTCTGGCGTTCCCGGTTCGACTGGCAGCAGCAGAGAGTCTGGCTTTGTCGGTTCCGGGTTTGATTGCCGGGGCAAAATCTTTTGCCGTGGCAGTGGCTTCGCCCGAACCGGCAACCTTCACGGTGCGCAGTAGCGTGAGGCAGTCCATTCCTGCGACTGTTGACCCGCGTTCTGCCTTCAGATTTTTTGAAAGCGAAGTTAGCGCCAGACTGCCATCTATGGTTTTGCCAGGCAAAAACAGCTTGCGGGCCCGTCGGCAGAATGTTGCGGCTGCAGCTCTGGGTGAGAGTGAAGAATTTTTTATTCCGGTTTATGGGCAGGTCGCTACCAGTACGCCGTACCCTCAGAACCGCATCGCGGCACGCTGTGTTGCGATTGGCTCCGAAGTGATTATTTATGCCGATAACGCTATAATCACGCCTTCCAGTTCGCTGATTGCTGATCTCAGGCTGCGTTTTGAAGAACTGATCAAGCCGCGCATTAATGACGTTTTTGGTCAAGAGCCTGATATGGGGCCAGATGGCGAGGGGCGGCTGACAATTTTGCTGACTGATTCGATGAGCCAGGGTATTGCCGGTATTTTCTACGGTATTGATTTATACAACCGTGATGAATCTGGGGTACAGCTGCGAGAGAGCAATGAACGCAAAATGATTTATGTGAAATACTCTCTAACCAGCACCATAACAAGGTTTGGTACTATTGCTCATGAATTTCAGCACATGGTAAATTATTATCAGAAGCAGCGTCTGGGCGGCACGGGCACCTTCGAGTCTGTCTGGCTCAATGAAGGAATGTCGAAATACGCAGAAGACGTTTGCGGCTACGGCATTCTCAATGGCGACGCCAATACTGCTTCGCTTATCAAGCTTAGCCAGGAAAACTTTAAAAATCTGTCGCTGACCAATTTTTCAGGCATTAACAGTTACGGTCTGTCGTATTTGTTTGTGCGTTTTCTGGCCCAGGAAAACAGATTCGGAACAACTTACCGCGATGTTACCCGCAAACTTGTTGACAGCAGCCTGACGGGGAAGGCAAACGTGGTAGCCGTTACCGGTGAGGCTTTTGAACTGACCTTGGCTCGTTGGGCACTCAGCCTCTATCTGAATCGATATTCTTCAGACAATGCTTCTGATTACGGGTTTTCGGGCCTGAACCTTTCCGGAACTCATAATAGTATAACATTGCCTGGTTTTGTTCCGGTCGAGGCACGCTCAGAGCAAACTATCAGCCTGGCCGCCGATGGGGTGCGCGGTATTGTGAAGACTTCAACCGGCGAAACAACGACGGTCTTCAATCTGCAGAATGGCCAGCAGGCCTTAGATTTGTGGCTTTTCGATTACAGACCCTGACCGTGCAGAGCGCCAACTATCACGGCTCAGGATTTAATCTGGTGGTGATAATAATTTGACAGGCTTGCAGTTATTGCCTGTCAGGCTGCGGCCGTCACAGAATCAGAAAAAATGTAGATAGCAGAAAAATCCACACTGATACTATGGCGATAAGGTTCCAGTCGAAGAGGTTCTCAAGATAACTGGCCAGATTGGCAGGTTCGGTGCTATGGGGTTGGTTCTGCTGGTCGGTCATGATTCACCTGCCGGCCCAAGCGGATTCTCGGCACGTTGCAGAAGGTTTTGTCGCTTTTGTAATTCCTGGTGCCCGGGGTTTTCGCGGGAAATAAGCATTGATAAGGCGTTAGCAGCTTTTAGATTACCCTGTTTTATTAATTCATCGAGCAGCGGAATATTAATGTCTATTTTTGCAGGGTATGGAGGGAGTTCGCGTTTGCTGGTGCCGTCGGGGGCGGTCAATTCAAGGCCGCATTTGGGGCAGAAATACTCGTGGGGCCGGCAGGTACTGTTGCATTCGCCGCAGGTAAAGAGTGATTTTGCTACCCAGACCATGGCCTTTTGAACCAGACGGTTTGCCGATACGAACCCTGGCGATTCTTCGTGAATGATTATGCCGTCAGGCAGAAAATCACTCTTGAATGATCGGGCGGCCTTGTGAATTTTGCCGTCGAAAAGTTGCCCGACGGTGAAGACCTTCTGAATGGCGTTGGATTTTTCGAGTATGCTGATCGACTCTTTGGAGCGCATAAACACGTCACGATTTTCAAGACTGCTGGCCAGTCGGTTTGCCGTGGTTGAAAGGGTTTCAAAAAGAAAAACACATTCTTCGGGGGAGAAAGCAAACTTGTCGTTCACTTTGCCGGAGTGGGTGTCTCTTGATTTGATGACGCTTTTCAGGGTAGCTTCAAGATCGATAACGCGTTGTTCGAGCTGTTCTTTGTCGCGAATTATGGCGTCTGGAGCTGTTGCCAGCTGGTTCTCGCGCAGGGTTTTCAGTTCGGTCTGGGAGTTTTGCAACGCGGCTTCGAGAAATTTAATTTTGGCATCGGCGGCGGCGATGTTGTTGCGAAAAACTTCGCTGGAAGGAAGCACAGAGAGTTCTTTTTCAAGTTCGGCTATTTTCTTTTTCAGGCCGGAATTTTCGTTTTTCATCAGCTCAACGTTATTAAGCTGGCCTTTGAGAGTGGAAATCTCGGATTTGTCGAGATTCATCGCTTCCATCAGGGCTTCTTTGCTGCGCGTCAGCTCGATGTCTTTGTTCTGGAGCACTTGTTTCAGGTGTTGGCTGGTTTCGTTGGCCCTGGCGAGGGCGATTTCGAGGCGGGAAATCTCAGCCTTGAATTCATCTATGGCTTCGTTGTCGATGAATTTTTCAGCGGGCGTTGCACTTGGGGGCAGGTTTTTAATCTTTTCAAGTTCTTCGCGGAGCGCGGCGATGGTTTTTTCATGGCTCAGCGACCTGAGTTTTTCTGATTCAAAAAGTCGGTTGAACTCGCTTTCTTTTTCGCGGAGTTCAGCGGTCTTATTCATTTCAAGGAACAGAGACTCTTCAAGTTTGGCGTTGGTCTGTTTGATTGCCTGAAGTTCTTTGTCGAGGTTCTGGTAATCTTCTGTGTTGCGCGGGTCGTGAAATGCCGCGCCTTCAAGCTGAACAATCGTTGATCGCAGAGTGAAGGTCATACTCTGAATCTGTTTAAGAACTTCTTCGCGGCTCTCTTTGGCGCTGAGTGCCGGCACCTGCCCTTTTAAAAAGACAAGCAGATTTCTTACTATGTCATCGAATGCCAGGTATTTCAATTGATCTTACCGCTTTTTTTGAAGGTTATTTTTGAGATTACTTTAACCGCCCTGTTCAGGCAAGTATTATTTATCAGCTTTTTTGAGCTTGTAAACCATCCAGGCAGCCAGATAAACGGTCATGGTAATTGCCAATACTATGTTTATATCGTCACGAATACTGACTCTCGTTAGGTCAAGAAACATGGCTTTACGCAGACCTGCAAAAATATAGGTTGAAGGGAAAAATGGCGCGACCCTTCTTGCCATTTCGCTGGTATGTTCAAGGCTCGGGATCATCTGAAAGAAAAGAAACAGGGTTGTGCCGATGGCGTTGACTGAACCCTGAGTCTGGGCAAAATTGGCGATGATCAGGCCGGTGAAGATTGTCATCATGGCGCCAAGCACCGAAATCAGCAGCAGGTAATGGTAGTTGTTTCCCCATTTGCCATTGATGGTCAGCATTACAATTATAGTCAGCATCGCCAGAAAAAAACTGAACAGGGATTTGCCGAGAATGAACTCGCCCGGAGTTATTGATGTGAGAAAAATCGCGTTCAGAGTGCCTTTTTCGCGCTCTTCAACGATTGCCATCGGCAGTGCCAGAAATCCTACCATGCCCAGGGCCATAACAATCAGCATTGGAAACATGCTGTCAGAGACATTGGTGGCGTTTCCGGTCGCGCCGGCTACTGCTTCGGCTTTGAGTTCGAAGGGCAGGGCAGGGGGTTCAAGATTCAGCTGGTGTCTTATCTCTGCTTCGAATACGCTTTTTAGGGTATCGATGCCGAATTCTGGCATGTGCGGCGGGTAGAGAATGACGACTGACTGGGATTTCTTAAAAGTAGTTTTGGTAGTAATTAATTCTGGCAGAATGATGCCGAAGCGCACGTCACCTTGCAGGATTGCCGTTTCGAGCTGGTCGCGATTCTGGAAAAAGGTGATTTTTTTGCCAAGGCCTTTACTGGTAAGTCTTTCAATCATCGGCTGTTGTGGGCTGGTAATCATGCCGATCTCGGGCATAGCCGCTGCGGATTTGCTGTCTGAAACCATGTTGCTGAAGAGCAGGGACAGGATGATCGGTGTGAGCACCATGAGGATGACGTGATAATTTCTTACGCCGTCGAGCAGGTCTTTGCGAAAAATGGCGCGAATCGCGGGGATATTCATCTGGCATCCTCGCTTTCAGGTTTCCATTCGTCACCAGTCACGTGCATGAATACTTCTTCGAGCTTGGCTTCCTGGGTGTGGATTCTCAGGATGGTTGAAGAATTCAGCATAGATGCCATTTCGGCCTTTTGGCTGGGGTCATCTATTGAAAATTCATGGGTTTCGGGTTTGTTGTCACGCAGTATTTCGACCCGGGCTGAGCGGCGGCCGAACTGCTTCTTCAGGTTTTCGGGGCTGCCGCAGGCAACAATGGTGCCGCGGTTCATGATTGCGATTCGGTCACAAAGCATATCGGCTTCTTCCATGTAGTGGGTTGTCAGAAATACTGTGGTGCCAGCGCATTTGAGCTTGAGAACCAGTTCTCTGATCAGTTTGGCCGAGTGAGGGTCCAGGGCTGAGGTGGGTTCGTCGAGAAAAAAAACTTCGGGCCGGTGCAGCAGGCCGCGGGCAATGAGAGCCCTTTGTCGCAGGCCCCGGCTCAGATCTTTGCAGGCTTTGCCCTGGTGTTCTGCAAGAAAAACTTCTTCAAGAACAATATCTATCTGGTCAGGGGTTACATTGTTAAGCGCTGCAAAGAATTCAAGGTTTTGTCTGACCGTCAAACGGTCGTAAAGATTCTGGTAGTCTGGTACTATACCTGTGAGTTTTTTGATTTCGGGCAGTTCTGCTGGTACAGCTCTGCCGAGCACTTCGATTTTTCCAGCTGAGGCTGGTATTTCGCCGATGATCATACGGATGCTGGTGGTTTTGCCGGCGCCGTTCGGGCCGAGAAAACCAAAAACTTCACCCTTGTTGACTGCGAAGGAGATTGATTTAACTACTTCCTGGGTGCCATAGAGTTTTTTTAATTCACAGACATTTATTGCAAAAGGTTCCATGATTTTCCTTGATAACATAAATTCGCCATAATTGTAACAGATTGACAGTTCAAATGCATTTGTGGTTGAATTGGGCAAAGAAAAGAGGGGCAATGAAAACAGAACAAAAAACAGCACGCGTTTTTTTGGTTACAAGTTTTCAAGGTGGTATAGGAAAATCATTCGTGGCTGCAGGCCTTGCCAGTGAGCTGCAAAAAAAAACCGGCCGGCCGGTTGCCTACCTTGAGTTGAATTTTCTCAAGCCTTCAAGCATTGTTGAAAGCTTCTCTGACGGGTTTGTCATCAAAAATAGTCTCCTCGAATACTACATGGGCAACTGGGCGGCACTGAATGCCCAGACGCTCAATAAATATTTTTCATGCCACAATGGTGTTTATTACATTCCTTTCTGTGGCATCAGACCAAAAGAAACCCTTAAACCTCGATTTCATCTAAGCGAAGATGATATGGTCGATTCTTTGAATCATCTGCTGAAGATTTTTGAAGAATTACAAGGCTACGTTGTCATTGACGGAATGTTTCAGCTGTCGCCCCTGCCGTTTCATCTGCTTTTTCGTGCCGATGTTCTTATGTATGTCTATTCGTCGCAGCCGCCATCACCGTCTTTTGCCCAGAAGTTCTTTGACGAGGTCTGTGCCCATGACGGCCTTCGGCAAAAACTTCTCTGGGTGAGAAACCATGTTGAAGAAGGGGCGGTCGAGAGTGTTCTCTATGATCCTGAACAGACGTTTCCGCTCAGCGAAGATGTTTCTGATTCAGGGTTGAGCCAGCCAGTGCAAAGCAGTCTGACTGAGCTGATCGAAAAGCTGATGGCCAGGCCGGCCCTTGGCTTCAACCCGGGCAGCGAAGAAGAAAGAATCGAAACCATTTCCGAAGATATTGTCGAATACTCGCGCAAGGTACGCCAGGAAATCGTTGGCGACCTTGAAAAACGCTTTGGGATCTCGGACCATGAGTTGCGTGAAGTTGTTGAAGTCAAGATTGACGAGGCAATGCGGCGCAGTTCTCCGCCAGCCATACCCGGGCACAACGCCGTTTCTGAAATCAGAAAATACCTTGTCGATGAAATTCTCGGGCTTGGTCCTCTTGAAGACTTTATGCGCGACGCCGAAATCGATGAGATTATGGTTAACGGCCCAGACCGAATATTCGTTGAAAAGGGTGGCCGGCTGATTTTGACCGACAGACGTTTCAATAATGCTGACCACGTTAAAACCGTTATCGAGAGGATTCTCATGCCGGCCGGGCGAACGGTTAACGAGCGTACCCCCTATGTCGATGCCCGTTTGCTTGATGGTTCACGCGTGCATGCCATTATTCCGCCTCTTTCTTTGACCGGGCCGATGATCACTATTCGCAAATTTTCTAAAATCCCGTTAACCATGGAAGACCTGGTTTACCGCTTTAAAAGCATCACGCCGTCGGTGGCAGAATTTCTCAGGCTTTGCGTGCATTTCAAAAAGAATATTGTCGTTTCCGGCGGTGCCAGTTCCGGAAAAACCACCTTGCTTAATGTTCTTTCAAACTATATTCTGCCTACTGAACGGGTTATCTGTATCGAAGATTCAGCAGAATTGCGCCTTACCCAGCTTAACCTTGGGCGTCTTGAGGCCCGCCAGCAGGGCACCGAAGCGAAAACCCAGATAACCATAAGAGATCTGGTGAGAAATGCTTTGAGAATGCGACCAGATCGTATTATTGTCGGTGAGTGCCGTGGTGCAGAGGCTGTAGATATGCTTCAGGCAATGAATACCGGTCATGACGGTTCTCTCACCACGTTGCATGCCAATTCGCCAAGAGATGCTCTGGCCAGGCTCGAAACCATGGTGCTGATGGCGGGTGTAGATCTGCCGTTGCGGGCAATTCGCGAACAGATCGCCAGTTCGGTTAATATCGTGGTGCAGAACGGTCGTCTGGCCGATGGTCGTCGTCGCTTGCTCGAAGTAGTTGAGATTTGCGGTCTGGAAGAAAATATCATTCAGACGCAGACAATTTTCAAGTTTGAAAAAAAATGGATTGACGCTGCGGGTAAAGTTGTGGGAGAAATTGTACCCACAGGTGTATTACCAAACTTTATGAAGGCAGTACCCGGGGCTTTTCTCGAAGAGAACGCCCACCTGTTCAAGGAAACACTGGCGGTCTCAAAAGCTGAGGAGGAAAGATAAGTCATGATGATAATTCCCGCAATCAAGATATTGGCAGTTCTGGGGGTAATAATCGGGGTTTACTTTTTCCTCGAAGAACAAATGGATCTAAGTATTGATCCAAACAAGGGCAAAGACACCCCCGGTGGGCGTTCAAAGTATCTGCAAAGCATAACCGGCGCCAGCCTTGAAGATCAGCTCATCGAAGTATTGTTGATGATCAGTTCAAGCTTGAAAGCCGGTCGAAACCTTGACCAGGCATTTGAACTGGTCGCTGTTTCGACACCGCCGCCGATCTGTAACGAATTTAGAACCCTGGTTCAAGAACGCAGACTTGGTGTTCCGATGGTTGAAGCGCTCAGCAACCTGGTCAGCCGGGTGCCGAGCCAGGATCTCCGCCTTGCTGTCAATGCTACTATTTTTCAGCAGGAAACCGGTGGTAACCTCGAAGATCTTTATCGCCAGATCGTTCTGACGGTTGCCGAACGCAAGAAGATCATGGGCAAGGTAGTTGCCGGAACCGCTCATGCAAGGTTGTCGGGCAATCTTGTTGGCTCTATTCCAATTTTTCTTTCAGCAGTTGTAATCATCTTTGATCCGAAATACCTGTTGCCGATGCTCGAAAATCCTTATGGTCAGATCGTTCTGATTGCAACGATTTCGATGTCCCTTATCGGGATGATGATTATCAACCGTATGACCACTTCTATTCTTCCAGATGCAGAAGAAGCCGTAATCATGAAGAATGAAGCCCGGGCCAAGGCTCGCGAGCGCTGGCAGTTGCTGCGCGTTCTGCTTAAACCGGTAGTGGCCTTTGACCAGATTCTGCCCTCCGGTTGGCTGGCGAAGCAGAAAAGCGAGGTTAAATTCCTGCTTGAAGCTTCTAACAAGGCGATTGAGTTCACGCCCGAAGAATATATGGCGATTATGCAGCTGTCAGCTTTGTTTTTTGCAGTGCTGGTTGCCCTGTTTGTCAACCCGATTTTTATCGGAATTGTTGGCTGGATTGCACTGATAATGATGATTCCGATCGGCTATCGTCTGCCGAGAATCTATCTGGCTCACCTGATCAAAAAGCGCCAGAAAAACATTGAGTTTGAACTGCCCTATGTTATCGATCTGCTTTCTCTTGCCATCGAATCAGGCCTTGATCTCACCGGTGGCATCGCCAAGGTTGTTGAGAAGTCAAGAAATACTGATATCGTGGTTGAATTCAAGATGTTCATCGCTGACACCAAGGTTGGCAAAAGCCTTGAAGAGGCGCTTGCCGATATGGCTGAACGGGTCAGGGTGCTGTCTTTTTTCTCGTTTGTAAGTTCGTTGATTCAGGCACAGCGCCTTGGCGCCGAAATTGGGCCGACTTTGCGTGCCCAGGCTGAGCAGATGCGTTATCAGCGAATGATTCTAGCCGAAGAACGGGTTAACAAGCTTCCGGTTAAGCTTCTGATTCCGTTGGTTTTCTTTATTTTCCCAAGTATTTCAGTCATTCTTATTGGGCCGGCGATTCTGCAGGTCAGCGAAAATATGCCCAAAATTTCGGCTTCGAAAGAAGTTCGGCCGGGCAACGCGAACCTCCAGGAAGGTATGCTTGGTAAAAAGCCAGCGGGCAAACCAGCCGGCGCATCGCTGCTGGTTGCTCCTGCCGGCAAGACAACCGGCCAGCAGCCTCTGCAGATTATAAAGACTGGTGAGTCTCCGGTTCAGACTATTGCTTCGACTTCGGCGCCTTTGCCGGTTGTTCCTCTCGACAACCAGTGAACCGTTCCGAGAAACCACGGCGCCTGATGATCAGCGCCTGTCTTCTAGGTATACAGTGTAGTTATAAAGCAACGGCCTCAGCAGATTTTCTGCAGGGGCCGTTGTTATTACAGCAAGATTTTGAACTGGTGCCAGTGTGCCCAGAACAACTCGGCGGCATGCCGACACCGCGCATTCCATCAGAGCTTGTGTCGTCGGCCAAAGAAGTTCTGGCCGGCCGGGGGCGGGTGCTGGCCAAAGACGGCCGCGATGTGACTGATTGTTTTATCAGGGGCGCAGGCGAAGTCTTGCGTCTGGCCAGACTTTTTGCCGTTGAGCTGGTGGTTCTGAAAACTCGCAGCCCTTCGTGTGGCCTAAAATCGGTTTATGACGGCACTTTTTCGGGCAAACTTATTGTTGGCTCCGGGGTTACGGCCCGTCTGCTGCTTGACAATGGTTTTAAGGTGCTTGACGAGCAGGATCTGATTGAGTTTTTGCGAGGTACAGTCTGATGGCGACTTGTTAGTGCGCGATGAGCGTCGAGCGCTTGTTTTAGGCCTGTACCCCGGGCGCCCGGTTCTCGCCTGCCATTGATTTTTACAAAAATTTACGAAAATTTTCGTTTCTTAACATGCGACGCGGCCCGATCTTGATGTACAGTCGGAAAATTTTTCGCCGCCAACGGGGCATGGCTCTTAAATCCGCGGTGTACGCCAATTTGCGCGTTAATATTCGTTGACCATGCCCGCTACATTTGCTATTATCGGCAACATCCTAAAAAAAACTACCAATTATGTCGTTCAGGGAATTCAAGAGATGGGATTATTGAGCAGTTTTAAGGTGATGAATGTTCGCGACCTTGATCAGGACATAGTTACCTTCAGAACCACCCGCGCCTGTTCGGTGCTGGGCATTGGGTTCATCATTGCTGGCAGCAGTATTCTCTATAAACTCCTGGCGGGCAAACTGTTTTTTACCCTTTTTGCCTTTTGCCTGTTCTGCCTGATGGTCGCCGGCGGGTTTTTGCTGGCCGGGTTGATTCTGGTGACTTATGGCAAATCGGTATCGCTTGATCGCATGCAAAAGGTGATTCGACTTGATGAAACCAGTTTTCTTGGGGCCAGAATCACCGTTTACCATTTTGATGACATAACTAACGTTGAACTGACACGTGATTCAGAGTGCTTGTTTGCCAAGAGCACCAGTCTCTGGGTGGTTAAGGTTTATGTCAGGCAAAGCCACGGATTCGTGGTTGAGAAATTATTTGCCTCAATAAACCCTTCAGAGGCTAAGTATGTTGCTGAATCAATTTCGCTGGCCTGCCGCCGAGAGCTGGTCATTAGTTGCATGACCAATGAAAGGCTCATTTTCAGCCAGATTTGAGAGTTGCCGTGCAATACCTACTGCCCGGCAGTTTTTTCTTCAGTGCTTGCGGCAGACTTTTCGACCCGAAGAATCTGTCTTATTTTTTCGCGTTTGGCACGCAAGAGGGTTTTGAGGTTTTCAATGTCAGACTTAACCGCGAGGCGATTTTTTCTGGTTGGGGGTTCGGCGACGATGGCTGAATATTTGATTACTGCATCAAGAAGGTTGACGGTCTCAAACCATGTCAGGCTTTCAGTTCCGGCAAATCTGCCGTCACCGTAACCCATGGTAAGACCGCAGCCAGCGAGTTTTACCAGAGATTCGAATTCGGGCTGTTCAATGCTGACATCCTTATAATTGATCTTGCTGGCATTCAAACGGTCTTTGGCAAAGGTATCGAGAAGGTATTCAAGAACCAGTGCGAGTTGGCGGCGCTGGCCAAAGGATGAAGCATTTGTATCTGCAAAGATTGTTTTCAGTCGGATCTGGTCGCTTTCTTTGCCGGCTTTGGCGAAAATTCCGTTGAGAATTTCGGTCAAATCGGTGACGGTTATGAACGATTCACCATCAAAGCTTGGTCGAAGAATGATTTTATCGAAGGCGCCGGCGGCGGTGAGATTCTTTACAGCGCCCATTACCGGGTGGCTCAGCGGCATATCGACGAAGCTGATTCCCTGATTCTCACGGCTGCCCATAAGATCGGCGGCCACTGCTTCATAAAACCTGTAGACGAAGAATACTGCTTCGCGCAGCGAAAGCTTTCGACTGCTGCCCATTGAGCCATCTGGAAAACCTCGAACCACGTATTTTTTCTGCAGATAAGTCACGGCGTGGCGATATTTTTCGGGAATGCGGTAATCGCTGTAATTGCGGGCATCGTTGTCTGCCAGATTTATCAGGCCAGCGTCTTTGAGCGCGGCGCAGGTTCTTGCCAGGGTTTCAAGCGCATCTTTGCGAGTCATCTGATTTTGCAGGCCTCTGGCCGGCAGCAAACCATGGCTGATAAGATTTTTAATGCCGGTGTGCTCGAAACCAAGCAGTTCTAATGACATTGACAGTTTTTCGCCAAAGTCCAGCTGGCTGACAGAACGGTTGAGTCGCGCTCTGGTTAACTGGGTCTGGCCGATCAACCCAAGTTCAGCGCCCAGGCGCAATTCTCTTGGAAGACTGCCGTTATCACCGGCAATTACCATCTGAAAGAGGTGGTTGCCGGCAAATATGGTCAGCAGAAAAGATGCGGTTATTACACCTAGAAGAAAACAGCGGTTACTTTTTAACATCAGTTTGCGCTCCAGAATTTATATCTTTAGTGAACTCATCGGCATCAATGTTCGTTTCATTGAGGTGTGCCTTGTTTTTATTGCATTTTGCTGCCACGCACTTGAATTAGTGAGTTGTGCAAAAACAAAGTTGAGTCTGTTCAACGGCCCGGCATGTCAGCCGCAGGAGTTTTCATTTGCACGGTTATCAATAAGTTGGCTATCGGCGATGCTGGTGGTAGAATGTTGCCCAGATTACCGAGGAGAGTGCATGAATGAAACTTATTATCAGATTAATGCTTGCTTTTGTGCTTCTGGCACAGTGCAGTTTTGCTCAGATTGATGCCGGGCAGGTTTTCACTCTTGAAAATGGCCTGAATGTTTTTATCAGGCCAATGCGGGCTTCGCCTGTCGTAGCGGTTAATTTGTGGGTTAAGGCCGGTTCAGTGAACGAACAACCCGGTGAAGAAGGCTACGCGCATCTGCTTGAAAGGCTGATTTTCAAGGGTTCAGGGCGTTTTCCGGCCGCTGCCCTCGAGAATGAGATCAGAATGACCGGGTCGCGTCATTCTTCATTCACAGCCAATGATTACACCAGTTTTTCGCTGACCGGTGCTTCGGTTTATCAGGAAAAGATGCTTGAGATTCTTGTGGATGCCGTTTTTAACAGCGCCCTTGAAGCCGGCGATCTGGTTGCCGAAACCAGGGCCATTCTTGAAGAAACAATTGTTTCATCAGGTAATCCCAACAATCGGGTTGTGCAACTTCTGATGGAAGAAGCCTTTAAAGTTCATCCTTATCGTCACCCGATCATTGGCTACCGTCAGATAATCGAACAGGTGACCCGCGAGAAGCTGGTTAACTTCTATAAAAAATTCTATGTTCCTGCAAATATGTGGTTAATTGTCACCGGCGATGTTGATTCGGCATTGACCATCGAACTGGTTAAGAAGTTCGCCGGCCAGGTTCCAAGAGCTGAGGCCCCTTTGCAGAAACCTCTTCAGGAACCCCCGCAGAAGGGTATGCGCGTCAAGGTCGAGACTGCTGATATCACCAATACTTACATCAGAATTGGCTGGCGGGTCCCGGGGGTTGAGAGTGTTGACCGGTTTCCGCTCTACCTGATTGCCAGAATGATTGGCGGGGGCACTTCGAGCTGGCTCTGGAAGGAACTTGTTGATGATCGCCAGATTGCCCTGTCGGCAGGTGCTGGGTATTATTCAAGTCAGTATCCGATGCTCTTTCAGGTTGGTGGCGTCACAACGCCAGGGAAAGCCAAACAGTTTGTTGATGCGGCCCGCAGCATTGTTTATCGCCTGCTTGATGGAGAAATAAGTAACGAAGAGATTGAAAAAGCCCGCCAGCAGATCATTGCCGACGACTATTTTGGCCGTGAAACCGCAGAAAACCAGGCTGCCAATTTCGGGCACTTTGCCATGCTCTCTGATATCCGTGATTCTGAATCATTTGCCGACAATATTCGCGCCGTAAACCTTGAAGACATCAGGCGGGTTGCTTCAGAATACCTTAACGACAACAATCTGACGATTGCCCGGCTCGAACCAAAGGCTGCTGCTGACGACGCTTTGCCCGAAATGTTGACTCTCGATAACGGCGTCAAGATCATTTTAAAAGAAAACCATAGTTCGCCGGTGGTGGCAGTCGTCGCCAAGGTTGCCGCTGGTGGAATGCTTGAAGATAAACGCGAAGGCGGTTTGGCTAATCTGACGGCCGAGATGCTGATCAGGGGCACCAAAAAAATGAGTGGCAGCGAACTGGCATCAGCACTTGCTTCCATGGGCTCAAAGTATTCATCGCAGACCAGCAAGAGCTTTGTCACTTTCAGTCTTCAGACGCTTTCTGAAAATTTTAACAGCTCCCTCGAACTGTTTCTCGACATTCTCGAAAATCCAGATTTTCCGTCGTCCGGGCTCGATAACATGAAAACCCAGATCGAAGAGCAGATACGCCTTGAAGAAGAAGATGTCTATAAGCATACCACCCAGCAGGCTTTGATGGCTATTTTTCCTGAAACGCCGATCAGTTACTCAAATTATGGCCGCCTTGATGATGTGCGGCGCATCAAGCGTCAGGATCTCGTTGATTTTCATTCAGAGAATTATGTTGGTGGTAACATTGTGGTGGCCATTGTAGGTGATTTTTATTCCAAAGAAACCCGGGAATGGCTGCTGCGCAATTTTGCCAGGTTTTCATCGAAACAGCCCCGTGAAACCGGAAATTTTGAACTGAAAGAGGTCAAGGGCCCCATTGAGGTTGCCGTGAAGAAGAACATTGAGCAGGCTCAGATTGTTTATGTGAGCCGCACCCTGCCGATTTCGGATGAACGCTGCGCCGCTCTCGAAATTGCCCAGACCATTCTTTCGGGCGGCAGCAATTCAAGGTTAATCAGAAATCTGCGCGACCGCGATGCGGTGGCTTTTTCAAGCTGGGCCTTCAATACCGGCATGGCCAATACCGGCTATTTTCTTGCAACGGCGGTAACTTCACCTGCCAGGGCGTCTGAGGCATCTGCCAAATTGCTTGCTGAGGTTGAAGCTTTCAAAAACGGTTTCAGCGCCGAAGAATTTGAGCTGGCGAGGAAATTTCTGGTTGGGCAATATGCGCTTTCGCTTGCTGACAATCAGTCTTTGGCTGAAAACTTCGCTTCAGATGAGCTGCTGGGCAGGGGTTTTGATTTTTATCGGCGCTACCCGCAGATACTGGCTTCAGCTACCCCAGAACTGGTAACGCAGGCGGCCAGACAGTATATGCTGGCCAGTGGTTCTTATGCAGTGGCTATAACAGCCCCCTGATGCAAACTGAAAAAAAGCCCGGCGATTGACTCACGAGAGAGTCGGTCGCCGGGCTTTTTAATGGCTCGGGTTTTCAGGAACCGTATCTGGCTTTTATTACATCGAGAATTTTAAAGCCCAGTGCGACGGTGGCGCGGGTTAAAACAACAGCGACGCTGAAGAGAAACAGGGTGGTAATTATGGTCATAGTGCTTAAACAACTGCACTGACGGGCAGAGCGTGATAACTGAGACTGCGGACTCTCATCGACTCAAGTATTTCGGGGCCGACCTGGGTAATGCTGCCGGCGCCAATGGTAAAGACGACATCGCCGGGTTCGACAAAGTTCAACAGATGATATTTAACGTCTTCGACGTTCTTAACCATTTTGACTTTGCGGCGGTTAGCTACCGGCATGTGATCGAGAATAACTTTGCTGGTAACGCCGGGAATCGGCTTTTCTGAGGCGGCATAAATATCAGTGATAAACAGTTTGTCGCAGTTGTCGAAACAGCGGCCGAATTCTTGCGAGAGAAACAGGGTTCTTGAATAACGGTGCGGCTGGAAAACCACCACGACCCGGCGTGCGCCAAGAGAGGTTGCGGCTTCAAGGGTTGCTTTGATTTCATTCGGATGATGGCCGTAGTCATCAATGACAGTGATGCCTTCAAACTGCCCCTTGATTTCGAAGCGGCGGCCGGCACCGTGAAATATGTCGAACCCTTTTTGAATAGCCTCAAGCGCCATGCCGACTTCAAGGCAGAAACCAATAACCGGCAGGGCGTTCAGAATATTGTGTCGACCGGGCACTTCAAGATTGAACCGGCCATAATTCTGGCCGCCAATCATAAGATCGAAACACGAGCCATACGGGTGCAGGTCGATATTGTCGGCCATCAGGTCGGCAGCAGTAGTGATGCCATAGGTGATGGTGCGCAGCTTTTCTGGAATATTCAGGTTGCGGGCGATCGGGTCGTCAGCGCAAATGAACAGCGCCCCTTCGGGTGAGATGTGGCTGGCGAAAAGTTCGAATGCTTTGATTATGGCCTCGATGCTTGAATAGTGATCCATGTGGTCATTATCAATGTTGGTAATGACGCCAAACTGCGGGAAATATTTCAGGAAAGTTGCGTCGCTTTCGTCGGCTTCGGCAACAAAGAGATTCGAAGCGCCGGCGCAGGCGTTGCCGCCGAGGGCAGCAACATGACCGCCGACAACGCAGGTCGGATCTTTTCCGGCGGTTTTTAAAATGGTTGCGATCATCGAACTGACTGTAGTCTTGCCGTGGCAGCCGGCAACGGCTATGCCGCAAGTTGAGTCAAGGAAAAGCTCTGCCAGCAGGTCAGAACGATGAATGGTCGGCAAGCCACGTTTGTGAGCTGCCATTAATTCAGGGTTGTCGCTGGAGATAGCTGTTGAGACAACTACTCTGCCGACATCTGATGGTATGTTTCGTGCATTGTGGCCAGTAAAAATACGTGCCCCTTTGCTTTTGAGTTCTTCTGTACGGTCGTTGCCGTTGAGGTCGGAACCTGAAATCTTGTAGCCCTTGTTGAGGTAGATGCTGGCAAGACCGCTCATTCCAACGCCGCCGATGCCAATGAAGTGAATCCTGTTACGACGTGTCATCTGCTTTATTCTGCGCCTCCTTGCAAATTGCCTGACTATTGCAGGAACTTTTCTCATTAGCTATCGGCTGTGTGCCCCCGATGGTTTAGAGAAAAAATCAGACAGTTGCAATGCTTCTGGAATGAAGGTTGTTTGCAAAAACCGGCCGTAAGAATAACATATTCTCGGCTGCGATGCAATTAAATAATGGGTTCAGGCTTTGTGGCGAAACAGCAGGCAATGCTCTCCGGAGGTTGAAAAGACCACCATAGAGGGGATTTGGGCCGACTTGAAACCGTGCCCCTTGCAGCCATAGGGTGTCGAGGGTTGCCAGGTGATATAAAAGAACTGGCACTCATGGCAGTTAATGCGTGCCGGTTCACCGGGCTTGGCACCAGGGCGCTGCAAAGGTGGCAGGCGGTTCTGAAGGTTCGCCCCCTGAGCGTTCAGAGTTCTGGTTACCAGTTTTTTGGTCATGGAGTCCAGTTTTTTCATAATGATGAATTTAACATTTCTTGACTAACAGTTAAACAGAAAATAGATTGAAAATATGACACCTGAAAAAATTGAAAAATTGTTCTGGCTTGCTTTGTTCTCATGGTTTTTATTGCGCAGTCTGCTGCTTGGTTGTCAATATATCGGCAATGCTGACCCGGCGGCCACCGGGGAATTATTAAAATTTTTTACTCAGACTGATATTGACGCGGGCCGTGCGTATGCCCTCAAAGGTTTCTGGTTCAGGGCTATTTATGGAGTTGTTTTTGTCGCCATTCTGGTTGTTCTGGTTAAATCAGGCCTGGCAAATACCTTATGGCAGAGAGTCAGTCTTATTTGCGGCCCCGGAATTCTGCGTGCTGATCTTGCTTTTATCATCGTTTTTCTGCTGATCGTGCAACTGTTGTCTTTTCCGTCTGACCTGTATTTTGGTCATTGGCGCGAAACTGAATCCGGGTTTTCAACCGTAGGGTTCGGCGGCTGGTTTTTGAAATATCTTAAAAGCCTGGTGATTGGCGTTGGTTTTGAAACAGCGGGGTTTCTGCTGCTGCTTACGGTTATGCGCTGGCTGCCGGAGCGTTGGCCACTGCTGTTGCCTCTGGCGATGGGCGGGTTTGCCCTGGCGATCACACTTTTGGCGCCAATGATTATCACACCGCTTTTTTATGAGCAAAAACCGCTTGAAGCCGGGCCTTTTCGCGAGCGTCTGCTCGAAATGGCTGCCCGAGCCGGAATGGCGGTTAATGAAATATATGTTATTGATGAGAGCCGGTATTCAAAGCATACAAATGCCTATTTTACCGGGGTTGGCCGCTTCAGAAGAATTGTTCTTTATGATAATCTCATTAAGAGTCATACGCCTGACGAGGCGGCCCTGATCTTCGCTCATGAGGCCGGTCACTGGCAATACAATCATGTTGCCTGGGGCTTGGCTCTGGGAGTATCAGGCATGCTGCTGGCCGGGTTGCTTTATCAACGCCTGTTTCCTGGGTTTGCCGCTGTGAGCTGGTTTGGTCTTGGTGATGTCAGCGCCGCGCAAAACCTGCCGTTTCTGCTGCTCATGGCAACCATATTGCAACTTTTTACGGTTCCATTTGAAAGCCAGATCAGTCAGATAATGGAACGGCAAGCCGACCGCGTTTCCCTTGAACTGACCGGATTACGCAGCGTCTATCAGGATGCCCAGGTCAGGTTGGCCCGTGATAATCGTTCTGACCTGCTTCCGCACCCGCTCCGGGTTTTCTGGCTTTATTCACACCCGCCGGCCATTGAGAGAATCAAGGCAGCCGAACAGTATGAACCAATTGAAAACAAAAGCAGGTAAGAAAAAACCCGCAACCCGGTTTGACCAAGGCTGCGGGTTTTTGTAATAGCCTCAGATGATGCTTTCCTGGGTGTTCAGCGAGAGAATCAGGCTGCTGACATCGAATTCCTTTTTAAAGCGGTTCGAAAAATCAACAATTTTTACGACCTGCTCGTTCAGGCTCCACTTTGAGGTATGACCGGTGAGAATATGATAAAGTCTGCCCTGGCGGGTAACCGGGCCAAGAACTTCAACTTTTTTGAGGGTCTGGGAAAACTCGGCAACGCCGCTTTCGAGCCAGCGTTTTGCCAGACCAGCCCTGGCCGGTTCATCATCAAAAGTTGGCAGAAACAGCCCTATGGTCTGATCGAAGAGAATCTTCAGAGATTGCTGGCTGCAGATCTTGCTCATCGGGTGACCGGGATCTTTTTGAATCAGCAACTCGTGCTCGGGATCTCTTTTGCCTTTTAGTTCTTTGCTGAATGGGATTTCGAAGCTGATGCGCTCATGGTCTTTCTCGGTGATCAGGCTTTCCTGGGTGCGATCATCGGTCATGTGGTTTACCCCGAAAACTATTTTTTCAGGCGCCACTTTCCAGCCGCGTCGCGTTTCGTCGAAATGATCCATAAGACCGGCAATTGAAACGTTTTTGCTCGAAATGAGATAGACAATTTTGTCACAATTCTGCACAATTTCTTTGGTAACCTTGGTGAACATCGAGCTTGAATCGACTACTACATATTCGTAATGTTCCATTACTGATTGCATCAGTGAAAAGGTATGAAATTCCTTCAGGCGCACATCGGTTAGACCGTTTTCTTGTGGCAATAAGGTCAGCAGACCGCAAGCGGTTTTAACTACATATTTTTTCAGGTCGGTAATCTTTTCGCGGTCGAGAAGTTCGTCAATTATTCGCGAATGCTGTTCAACGCCAAGGCTTCTGGCGACCCGGTCGTCGCGCAGGTTCGGGTCATAAAGAAAAACGTCGCAGCCAAGTTCCTTCTGCATCGCCATTGCCAGGTTGCGGGCAAAAAGGCTTTTGCCTGAGGCAGTGTCGGGGCCAAGAACCGCATAGACATTGTGCATCTTCGTTTGCGCCGAGCCAATGTTGGTTTTTGACAGGCGATTGCAGAGGGTTCTGATGATGCTCAAAGAGACACCGGGAGTTGTTTTGAGCAGATTGTGAAAACTGTCTTTTTTCAGTCTGATTACTTCAGTTTCAGCAAGCGCTACCGCCGAGGCAGTTCGCGGTTCTTCGGTGAGCAGAGCCATTTCTCCAAAATATTCGCCCAGCTTAAGATGGGTCAGAATTTTGCGGCCACTTTTGCCATCGTCACAGAAAATCTGAACGATGCCGGATTTGATGATAAACATAGAATCAGCCTGCTGCCCTTCTTTGCAGATAAAGGCATCGCGAACAAAGTTAACGACTTCAGCCTGCTGGCTGACATTGCGAAGTTCATCATCTGAAAGCTCTGAAAAAAGAGAAACTGCCTTGAGAAAATCGGTCTGAACCATGGTCACTCCTCTATTTATATCTACGAACCAGAGTTTAAACGGTGTCTGGCTGAGGTCAGCCAGTCTGAAACGGGTCTTGTGTCCGGTATTGCAGCGCTTCGGCTATATGAGGTGTTCGAATATCCGCTGCGCGTTCAAGGTCGGCAATTGTACGGGCGATACGAATCACTTTATCATAACCACGGGCTGACATGGCAAATTTTCTCGCAGCATTGACCAGCAGGGTCTGCGATTCACTTGCCAGATTGCAGACTTCATGCAGCATTTTCCCGGGAATTTGAGCATTCAGGTAACTGCCGCCATAGGTGTTGCGTTGTTTCTGAAGTTGACGAGCTGCAACTACCCGCTCTCTAATGCAGGCTGAGCTTTCGCCGGCAGATTTAGTCACCAGTTCTTCAGGTTTGAGTCGTGGAACCTGTATCTGCAGGTCTATTCGGTCAAGCAGGGGCCCCGAAAGTTTTTGACGGTATTTGGCCAATTGCCCGCTGCTGCAGATACATTCGCGGTCAGGGTCGGTTGAAAACCCGCACGGGCATGGGTTCATAGCGGCGGCAAACAAGAACATCGCTGGGAACTGGCAGGTCTGCGCGGCTCTTGAAATAGAAACTGTGCCTGAGGTTAGTGGTTCGCGTAAGACTTCGAGAACCGTCTTGCGAAATTCGGGCAACTCATCGAGAAAAAGAACCCCGTGATGCGCCAGAGAAACCTCGCCTGGTGAAGGCACCCGCCCGCCACCTACCAGAGCAACATCTGAAATCGTATGGTGCGGGTCGCGAAAGGGGCGTTGTCTGATCAGACCTGCCCCGGCCTGCAGCAGGCCCTTGATGCTGTAAATGCGTGTCACATCAAGGGCTTCGACAAATTCAAGTGGCGGCATGATCGAGGGCAGCGCCCGGGCCAGCAAAGTCTTGCCCGAGCCTGGCGGCCCAGAAAAAATAATATTGTGGCCCCCGGCGGCTGCGATTTCAAGCGCCCGGCGTGCCATTGCCTGCCCTTTAATTGACGACATATCGATCAAATTGTTATGTTCTACATGTTGATCTGCAATGTCCGGGGGGCGCTGCTCGGGCTTCAGGGTTCCGTTAAAGGCTTCGAGAAGTTCAGCCAGAGTCGAATAGGCCAGCACTTCAAGCTCTGGCACCACCAGCGCTTCTTTGATGTTTTCGCGCGGAATGACAATGCCTCGACAGCCATATTGCAATGCCAGCAATGCCACTGGTAGAACAGCCCGGGTGTGTCTGATGTCGCCATTAAGGCTCAGCTCACCCACAAACAGGTAGTTCTGTACTGCTTCACCTGGGATGCGGTTCAATGCCACCAACATCGAAACAGCGATTGGCAGGTCAAGGCCTGACCCTTCTTTGCGTTGGTCGGCGGGGGCAAGGTTTACGACAATTCTGGCGGGTGGCAACGGGCAACCTGAATTCTTCATGGCAGTGCGTATGCGTTGCCTTGATTCAGAGACTGAAGTATCTGGCAGACCGACGAGATCGAAGCCGGGCAACCCACCGGTAATGTCGGCTTCTACAGCAACAGGCAAAGCCTCGAACCCGTTAATTGTCGCGGCAGAAATTTTAGAAAACATTGATTGATACTCAGTCACTTAATTGTTTATGTCGATTAATTATAGTATCATGAGAGCAATAAATTAAAGTAGTAAAAGCTGAGGATACAAATGTCTGGAAAATCAAAAGTTACGGTTGGACAAGGTGATGACGGAGCGTTCTTTACTGATGCGCAAAAAGATTTCAATTCGGCATTCGAGGATGCGCTTCTGCTTGAAAGGTTTGATGCTGCAAATGCTCAGCTTGAAGACCTTAAAAAGCAACTCGGCGAAACCGCAACATATTTTTACCGTCTCGCGAGACTCAATGAAAAGCAGGGCAAAAAAAAGGAAGCCTACGCCATTTTCAAGAAACTGTATTTTGAATGGCCGGTTTTCATGCATGATAAATATGATTTTGAGAGACTACGCCAGGAATGCGTTGAAGCGGCTCTGAATAAATGCCGCGCCCTCTGGAACCAGCTGATCGCCAAAACTTCTCGGTTCATAGAAGAGAATCCTGATGCTCACGACCGCGAGAGTGCGACCCCATACGCCAAATCTTTCTGGCAGAGCCACAATGAAGAGCTTGGCAATCTGGCCGCTGCGTTTATGAGTATTCTTGAGGTTGAACCCAATGACCTGTCATCGATTACTGCGCTGATACAGTGTTATACCGAGCTAAAAAACGCTGAGCATCAGAGCTTTTTTCAAGACCGTGCCAAAGAAGCCAAAAAACACTGGTCATCTGAGGTCGCCAAAAGATCTGATGCGATTATAGCCGCCGCCAAAAAACATGAGGAGAGCGCCCATTATGATTCCGTAATCGAGGTCGTTAACCTCGGCCTCGAAACCGACCCGCTGAACCCTGACCTGCTGATGTCAAAAGCTGAAGCCTTGCAAAAACTGAAACATCTCAAAGAATCGCAGGCCTGTGTCGTGGCAGTTATCAAAAATCACCCGGCCAATTCTCGGGCGCACCGCCTTAAAAAATCTCTTGAAGGGCAGATTTTTGACCTGAATCTGCGCGAAGGCTTAGACCAGTTGAACCGCGCCGAAATGGAAAAGCCGGGCAGCCCCACTCAGCTGGCAAGAGTCGAACAGGCCCTTGGAAGGTTTCTCGATGCTTTAAGTTTTGACGGTAATAACCTGACGGCTCTGGCAGGGGTGTACCGTTGCCATATCCGCGCCTGCGAACCGCTTAAAGCCCAAAAGACAATGGCACGTATCCGCGAGATCGACTCAAGTTTTGATATTTATTCAATATTCAAAGACAAGAACGAAAACGACGGCAAGAGTGAACTATGTTTCGTGGCCACCAGGGTCTTCGGGGAATTGCACCCAAATACTGTTTTGCTGCGAAACTGGCGTGATGAGCGTCTGCGCAACTATCTGCCAGGGCGGGTTTTTATCAGATTATATAGGCGCATCGGGCCGGTGCTTGCTGAATTGCCACCCGGCAGCCTGGTTTTGAAGCTGAGCCGGGCGGCAATTATCTGTATTACCAGATTGCTTACATTTTTCCGGCTGCCAGGGCAAGTTTGATAGAGTTTATGCGAGTCTGCCGGTCATCAGATCTTGAAAGCAGCACTACCGGGCACCTCGCCCCGATGATCATGCCGCCGGCCTGAACATTGCCAAAATAGAGCAGGGTTTTTCCGAGGATATTGCCGGTATCGATGTCGGGAGCTATTAAAATATCAGCCTTTCCTACAACTTCATTGAACAGACCTTTGTGGTGGGCCGATTCAAGGGAAATGGCGTTATCAAGAGCGAGCGGGCCATCGACGATGCAGTCTTTGCCAAACTGGCCGCGTTCGCCCATTTTGGCGAGTATAGCGGCGTCAAGAGTAGACTGAATCTTGGGGTTCACTTTCTCAACTGATGAAAGAACTGCGACTCTCGGGATTTCGCAGCCAAGCTTTTTTGCCAGAGCTTTGGCATTGTTGATCAGTTCGATTTTTTCTTCGAGAGTCGGGTGGGGGATCATCCCGCCATCGGTGAGAAAGCGCAGACTGTTTTCCCATTCGAACACCAGAACGTGCGAGAGAACATCAGACTTTTTTATGCCGGTCTCTGAATTCAATATCGCCTTGAGAAGGGTTGGCGTTGAGATATTACCCTTCATCAGCGCACTGGCCTTGTTGTTGCGAACCAGTTCAACCGATTTGAAAGCCGCTTCTTCAGGGGTGGTGGCCGGTATTATTTCGGGTTTGAAGCCTGGCGCCACCTTATCGATGATAGCCTTGATGACTTCAGGGTTGCCGACGAAAAGACAATCGACAAAGCCCATATTGCTGGCTTCATAGGCGGCGGCAACCGTATCGACTTCTTCGGGCATGCATACGGCGAGTGGCACACGGCGTGCGCCTAAAATTTTATCGACATCAGCAAAATTCATATTCTCTCCTTGCTTGTGCTTTTCTGATAAGGATTAATATTCTTTGACAATTGAAGGCTCAGCGAGGGCGCGGGTGGCGTGGATCGCCAGCGCCTTGAGTTCTTTCTGGCCAGGTTTAACCTTGACCGGAGCAATGAACGAAACTCTTTCGGTGACCCATTTTACCACGTAAGGGTTATTAGCCACCCCACCGGTCAGAACTATGGCATCGACCTTGCCCTTGAGAACGGTGGCCATGGCGCCAATTTCTTTGGCGATCTGATAAGCCATAGCTTCAAGCACCAGTTTGGCTTTTTCGTCTCCTGCTTCAATCATTTTCGAGATATCGCGGCAGTCAGATGTGCCCAGGTGTGCGAACAAACCGCCCCGACCGAGCAGCTTTTTTCTCAGTTCGGCGTATTGATATTTACCACTGAAGCAGAGTTTCAATAAACCCTGCAACGGCACGGTTCCGCAGCGTTCTGGCGACATCGGGCCGGCATCGTTGGCGTTGTTGGCATCAATCAGTTTGCCTTTTTGATATGGCGAAATAGAGAACCCGCCGCCAAGATGAGCGATGATATAATTCACATCTTCGATTTTGTGCCCTTCTTCGCTGGCGACTTCTGCGGCTACGGCTTTGATATTGAGGGCATGCACCAGTGAGATGCGTGGCAGTTCTGGCGAACCGCTGATTCTGGCGACTTCTGTGAATTCATCGGTAGAAATTGGATCGGCTATATATGCGGGAATTTTTGCTTCATCGGCTATTTTGCAGGCGATCAGGCCGCCGAGCACTGAAACGTGATCGACAAGCTTGCCCGACCGCAGGTCGGCATTCAGCGATTCACCAACGTGATAGACGCCGCCGGCCAGCGGTTTAAGCGGGCCGCCGCGCCCGATGACCGCTTTTAGGTCTGCCGGCTGGCATCCCCAGTTTTTGAGAGCTTCTTCAACGGCGCGAAAGCGAAAGTCGAGCTGCTCAAGACTACTGTGGAAACCGGCCAGATCAGCCGTAGAATGTGATATGTCCAGCTCTTTCAGCTCTTCTTCGCCTTTAAATAGTGCGACCTTGGTTGAAGTTGAGCCGGGGTTAATAACCAGAATAAGGGGTTTTTCAGTCATTTCTTTCCTCGCGAATTACTATTTGTGGCCATTGAAGTTGCTGCGCGGCTATACGGTCGGCCGGGCAGAACTGTTCGAGCGGGAATTGTTCAGGGGTGAACCAGCCAACTTCTGGGTTAGAGGCTGTTTTATGAATGCAGGCTTCTGGCTTTTCAGTCAGTCGGCATTTGACAAAATGCAGGCGCACCGTAATATCAGGGTAGGCATGCTCAAGCACCAGTAGAGTGTTTTCGGGGACAATGCTTATGTCGAGTTCTTCGTGCAGTTCGCGGCGGGCGGCATGTTCGGCTGATTCATTTTTTTCGAGCTTGCCGCCCGGAAATTCCCACAGGTTGTCGAGGTAGCCGCCCCGGCGCTTCGCGAGCAGAACTTTGTGGTTATGAATCAGAACAGCCGCTGCCACATCTATGGTTTTTGGGGATTGCATATTAATAAATCTTTAGCAGCAGGCCTTTAAGATACTGGCCTTCAGGGTGTGCCAAGGCGATCGGATGGTCGGGGGCATGGAAAGATTCGTGAATGATCTGGGCACGCCGCCCGGCTGAGGCGACGGCATCACGCACTGCTTCGAGAAACTCGCTGCGTGACACCTGACTGGTGCATGAAGCGGTAAAGAGCATGCCACCTGGCTTGACAACCTTTACGCCATCAAGATTCAAACGCCGGTAGGCACGAATGGCCTTTTCGGAGTCTTTGCGGCTCTTGGCCATTGATGGCGGGTCGATAACTACCAGATCGAAACTGCCTGGCCGGCAGGATTTAAGATAATCATACATGTCGGCGGCCACCATTTTGTGGTTGTTGTTGAGATAGCCGTTCAATTTAAGAATCTGTTCAGCCTCAAGCAGTGCCGGTTTTGCCAGATCAACCGTAACGGTTTCGCGGGCGCCGCCCGCAATCGCTGCAACGGTGAAGGCGCCGGTGTAGCCGCAGAGGTTAAGAAAAGAGCGATTTCGGGCCACGGTTCTGATCAACTGGCGATTATCACGCTGGTCAAGAAAAAAACCGGTCTTCTGGCCGTTGACCAGATCGGTAGTGAATTTGAGGCCATTCTCTCTGAACTCGATCTTTTCTGGCATTTTGCTACCAAAGATTAATTCGGCAGCGGCTGTTTTTGCCAGCCTGATCTGGTTGCGCCGCCAGACCCATTTGATGCCGTCAATCGAAGAGCACATGGCTTTTAAAACAGGGCCAACAAATTGTTCAAGACCAAGCGAATAAATCTGCAAAGAAATTGCTCCGGCATAGCGATCAGCGATCAGACCGGGCAGGCCATCACCTTCGCCGTTAATCAGCCTGAAAGCGTTAGTGTCTGAATTGTTGAAAAACTCAAGACGGTGGGCGACGGCCTGTTTGACCAGCCTGATAACCCCGGCTTCAAGCTTTTCATCGCGGCTGATGGGCAGCATTCTCACCAGAATTTTTGAGTCAATATCGGCGTAGCCGAGACCGAGATACTGCTGGCGATGCGAAAAAACTTCGATACAATCGCCGGTTTTAATGCCGGGCGGGATTTCGCGAAAAGCTTCGGCGTAGGCCCATGGATGACCTTTGATCAAAGAGAATTCTTTATTTTTTTTCAGAGTCAGCTGAACTGTTTGCATTTGATTCTTTCTGAGGCATTAATTTGCGTTATTCTATGCAAAATCAGCAAATTTATCAATTTTTCTGAATTTGTAATTGGTATAATGCTGGCAATACATGAAGTTCTGAAAACAAAGTTGAATTGATCAATGGCCCCCGGGCTATCAGCCGGGTTGCCATATTTATGCAGTCAGTGATCGCGGCAAAAAGCCTGCTGGCGACCGAAATACGGAAGGTTGAGCTTTTTATGAAAAAACTTTGCGCCTTATTGTTGATTTTCAATCTTTTGCCCTTCTTGGCAGCATCTGGGGCTGATAATTCAGCCGATCTTGACAGCTGGAAAGATCAGATACTTTATTTCGTGCTGCTCGACCGCTTTGCCAATGGCGACCAGAGCAATGATCGCGATACTGACCAAAACGATCTTGAGAGTTTTCACGGTGGTGATATTGCCGGGTTGATTACGAAGCTCGATTACCTTGATAAGCTTGGCGTGACCGGCGTCTGGTTAAGCCCTTTTTTCAGTAACCGCCCTGACAGATTTTTTAAACAGGGTGCTTATCATGGCTACTGGCCGCATGATTTCTGGTCAGTAGATCAACGGTTCGGCAGCGAAGCAGAACTGGTGGCACTGCGGGGTGAACTGACTCGCCGTCATAAAAAACTGCTGCTCGACATGGTGGTGAACCACATGGGTTACGATGCGCCATTTATCAAGGCAAACCCTGACTGGTTTAACCCTTCTGAAGAGATAAAAAACTGGAACGATAAAAATGAATTGTTGAACAGATGTATCTTTGGTCTGCCCGATTTTGCCTCACAGAAATCAGTTGTAAAAACCTTTTTTAGACTCGTGGCCCGCCACTGGATCGACCGTCTACGCCCCGATGGCTTCAGGCTCGACGCCGTAAAGCATGTGCCGGCCGATTTCTGGCGTGATTTTAATGCCAATGCGACCCGCCTGGGGGGCAAAGACTTTTTGCTGCTTGGTGAGTATCTGAACGGTGACCCGGCCGAAGTTAACCAGATATGGAACGACGGTGGATTTAACAGCCTTTTCGATTTTCCTCTCTATTACACTATGAAATCAGTGTTCGCCGAAGGCGGCGATTGTCGCCAACTGGCTTCACGACTCTATTTTGATCGAAACTACCCTGACGCCGGGCTGCTGGCAACCTTTCTCGACAACCATGATCTTGACCGTTTTATCACCTCGTGCGGCGGCGACCGGCAAAAATATGCGCTGGCCCTGGCGTTTCTGCTGACCTCAAGGGGCATTCCGGTGCTCTGTTATGGTGACGAGAACGGTCTCGAGGGCGCTCACGGCAAATTGCCCGAAAACCGCCGTTCGATGCAGTTCGACACAGGCAGTGACCTGTTTGACCTGACCAGGCAGTTGATCGCTTTGCGGCGCAGCAGTGAAGCACTCAGGCGTGGGTTGCAGTGTCACGTCTTCGCTGATAGCACAGCCTGCGTTTATGGGCGTCTTACCCCTGATTCCCTGGCTCTGGTTGCCATAAATAACGATGCGCAGCCAAGGCAGATCGAATGTGCCTTGCCGTTCAACATTTTTGGAAATCGTAAAATTCTCGACGCATCGCTTGGCTCTAACCGGGCTATTCTGCGCGATGGCAGGTTTGAAACCTATCTGCCGGCCAGAAGTTTTGCAGTTTATCTGCCACAATCAGAACCGGGCTTTTACGAAAAAACTTTCAGACACTGGCAGAAGCGTTTTCATCATGAGAAGAGCTGGGGCAGCAAAAATATCGTTCTCAAACTGAAGGTCGATTATCTGCCTGAAAAAGCTAAAGTATTTGTTACCGGTAACGCTGATGAGCTGGGCGCCTGGAACCAGGCGAAGAGCCTGCCGATGCTGCCGGTTGCCGATGATGAATACGAAGTATGTGTCAGCATGCCGCTTGGCAAAATTTTTGAGTGCAAATGCTTCTACACAGTCACTGATGAAGCCGGCAAAACTTCGACCGTCTGGATGGAAGGCGACAACACGATCGGCGAAGTTAAAGAAGCCGGCAGCGAATACCTGCACCTGAGCTGGAAAACCATGAAATAAATGCAGCTATTTTTAAAAGCCTGAAAAAAGAAAGAGCCATCTCAATATGAGATGGCTCTTTCTCTGATATTACTCGTTAAGAGCGCCTTCGCCAGTCTGAGATTCGTTCTCGGTAGTATCTTGAACGGCTGTGCCAGAAGCAGTTTCTTCGGTATTTTCAACCGGGTAGCTGTTTGAGGCGTTGTCTTCGTTCTGCCGTTTCTGCAGAAGTTCCAGAATCTGCTTCATCATTTCCATCATCTGGGTGTTATCTTGATTGCCGCCGCCGTTCACCACCACATTCTGGTTATTGTTGGCTCCCTGTTGGCCGCCGGCCCCTGCACCCATTCCGAAACCGCCGAAGAACGGCAGTGGAATCGGTGGCAATGGGAAGGGTAGAAATGCCATCCAACCGCCCCAGCCGCCAAAACCCTGCTGCTGTTGCGGCTGGGCGTTGGTATTATTGTTGTTAATGGTCTGCGAAAAAGCCCCATTGCAGCACAAAAGGGCAAGAACCACAAACACAGACAAGTTCGCCAAAGGTCTTTTCATAAATTGCCTCCAGATTATTTGATTTCTTTATGGATTCTCTACGAATTTTCTGTCTTGTTCAAGTACCGATTCAATCCACAAAGAGAATTTCGGAAAACCATTTTTGTTCGCGATATTGAAGGTGATCTCATCGATCTGATTGGCGTGCTGACTGCCAATCAGTTTCCACTTGCAGGTAATGGCAGCGGCCATGGCATTTTTGCCTTCGTAGATAAATCTGGCATGGCGCTGCAGGTCGTAGATAAATGAATACTGCATGGCGGCGAGCTCTTTTTCTGAGAACTCTTCGGCCGGCCTGCCCGGCAGATTTGATTTTTCGCCGACGATCAGGGTTTTGTTGACTAATGGGCTGATGTTGCCCCCCTCAAAGCTGTTTCGGGCGATCAGGCAATTGATGGTGGCATTATGCTTTTCGTTGCTGACCTGACCAGCAGTGGCAGGGCTGGTGAGCGCAGCCGGGGTGGCTTTGCCGGTTTCGACGACGCCTATCACGGTTTTGGCTGGTTCAGGCTCGGGAACGGGCCAGAAGGGTTCACCAGAAGAAGTTGTGCCGTATGGGGCGGTTCCGGTGGGGTTTCTGGTCATGCCAACGCCGACGATCCCGTCGATTGCTTTATCCTGTTCTTCGTTGGTGTTGCCAAAAATGCCAAAAGGATCGGGAAATGGCAAAGGCGGGAGCGGCAGTTGCGCCAACAACGCAGATGAACACGTCAGCAGCAGAACAAAGGTGATCAATGCTGCACTGGAAAATCTGATGCGGGCGCAGGGGTCTTGTATCATGATTTATGAAGCATCGACAGTGCTGATGCTGCTCCTTTCGACCTGAGATACTTTGCCTTGAAAAAAATCATACTTGCTGATCTTCGCTAAATTATACCACTCTTTTTAAATAGGAATTTCTACGGCGTATTTTCTGCACATTCTCTTACAATGCCATTATCAGACAGCGCAGTAACGAAAGTGGAGCGGTGTTTGCATAAGGCTTAAAAATGAAAAATCCAGTGTTTGCAGTCTTGTTCGTTGATTAGACCGTGGCAGAACACTCTGTTGACAATGGTTTTCTTTGATTTCCCTTCCATTTCGACCTTAACCCTGATGGTTTCGGCAATTTTAGATTCATCATTGATGACAAAATTGGTCACCAGGCCTTCGGCGAACCTTTCGCTGCGGATTGCCTGGCCTGTAGAATCGACCTCTTCGCGTATGACAACCTTTTTTTTCTGGTCGAATGAGTAGCGTATCTGTTTGACGCCAGATTCGCCAAGAGTCCAGAAAAGCACCGAATCAGCAGCGAGGTTGTCGGGCGAAAATGAAATCGGGCCGGCCACTTTCCCTTTGTCTGAATTGATCTGAAAAGGAAGCACATTGCAAAAGTCTCTTTCGAGTGCCAGTGCGAGAATGTCGCCTGCCAGAAGGTGCATCGAAGCTTCCTGCCCATGCAGAGCGCCCTTCTGGCTTGAAACGAGCAGTCGATAGGTAACCGAAAGCAGCAATGCGAGGATGGTTATGACAATCATCGTTTCAAGCAGTGAAAATGCGGCTTTTTTTTGTTTAATCATGTGACACCAGCGTTGGAATGAGGAAATCTGTCGGGCCGACATCTTTTCTGGTCCAGGTTATTTTTAGTATCACCAGGCGATTTTCGCGGGGCAGGGCTTTAAGTTTTCTGATTTGAAATTTCAGCGAAAGGGTTGCTGGGTTCCAGTCAGGGAGGGTGACGGTATTGAGCACTGAAGCCCCGAGATGATAAAGACCGGTTTCGTTCAGTGTGATCGGCTGAAAGTCTCTGTTTATAGGCAACAGGTTGGGGTCTAGCCTTCTCACCTGTGTTGAAAAAGCAAACGAAAGGTTTTTCAGCAGAGTCTGGTTTTCGCCAATGACGACGCGTCTCGATGATTGATAATGCAGGTGCCAGATCGGCAAAAGAGCTCCGCCGAGCACAGCGATTGCCACCAGCAGTTCAACCATCGACAGTGCCGCTTTTTGCCTGGTCATGGCTGAACCGCTTTTCTGACCAGAGTAATGTTAGGCCCGATAAGAATGGCAACTGACCTGGCGGCGGTTTCAATGCTGGAGATATCAAGGCCTTTGTCCCAGGTCAGGGTGCCGCCAACCCCAAAGGTCGCCGGGGCAATGTTGCCCGCGCAGAGACTGCCGGAAATTTCCACCGGGGCTTGCCAGATTATTTCGCCTTTGGGAGCGATGAGGCAGACGCCATCGAGTCGTTTGCCTGTGATTTTGATGTTGCCACTGAGCGAAACAAGCGTCAGTTTTGAATCATTTGTCGATTTGCTGACCTCGGCAACCGTCAGGTCGTTGTCGCAGACGATTATGGTTGGGGCATTGGCCATAAAAGGCTTTGCAAAGGTAAGCGCCCCCGAAACTTTTGTAACCATCGGGTCATTGACTATGAAATGGTCGGTTTCAACTTTTATATCGCTGTTAGCGAAGAAGTCATCGGCATCGGCGTAAGTTCTTCCATAAATATTAAGATCGGCAAAGAAGCTGCCGGGATCAAATTTTTGCAGGTCGCCCTTGAACTGGCTTTCGGGGCGTGCATAATCGAGGGGCATTTCAAAGTCTCTGCCATCATGGGGGTATTCATCCTGGGGGAACACATGTGGGGCGGGGAAGCTCTTGCCGGTGGTTTCAGACGACCCTTCGAAAATCTGGTCGTAAAGAGCGTTGTATGATTCGATGCCGCTGGAGGGCGTGAAATCACGCAGCAGTTTGCTCATGTAGGCTACGTAGTCGGGATTGCCGCCATTGTAAGATGCAAAAAGCTCGGACATTTTTTCAGGGACGCCGCCGACGCCGGCCGAATCAAGAAACAGATCGTAGCCCTTGCTGGTTACGAACCTTGGAAACCATGGCGGTTTAAAAAGGTCGGGGCTGCCAAGTCGGGGCAGCGGAAAAATGGCACGTTGCTCGATTCCCTGGGTTGAGGTAATGGAATCGGCAACCGAATCATTGTTCTGGTCAAGGATCATGGTTGAGTAGATTACATAGCTGGTGAGCACTTTGCCGAAAACCTTTGTGGGAGTCATTTTGTCGCGATTGCCAAAAAGCCTGATGACACTGGATTTAACGACAAATGGCAGGCTGACCCCGCCGAGCACATCTTTCATCAAGGCACTGCTCTGCCAGTCTGACATCGCCCCGGTGGGTGTGAATCGCACCCGAAGCTTTGAATTGCTGAGGTAACTTGAACAGGCGTAGGGAAGCGCCTGGCTGAGACTGTCTGAATAAAGGCCCGGCCAGAATATGAATGAATCTGATTCTTTGCGGCAGGGGTGGGTGCCGTCGAGGTTGAGGGTGACCGGTGCGCCGCCGAGGTATATCCAGCCGGATTTTTTCCAGGTATCGGTGCTGCCGGCCACAAAAGAATTCTCACTGTTAAAAACCACGAAGGGCTTTTCCTGGCCCTGCTCATCCTGAAAGCTTTTTAAGATGCGGTTATATGAACTGCCGCCGCTGGTGTTGCTGAGAAAAAGGCTGAACTTCGACACGACTGGCGCCAGGCAGCGAATCAGCTTGAACTCACGAAAATAGTCAAAAGAATAATCGATTTTTTTGAGAGTGAAAGCGATATTGAGGCACAGGTCGCCGTGTGCGAAGCTATCAGAGAATCTGCGCACTTTAAAATGCATGGTGGCGGTGGTTCTGGCAAGCTCGGGCAGCTGTTCTTCTATTTCTTTAAAAGCTTTAAGAATCTCTGCCGACTTTTCAAAATCAGTGATGCGGATCTCAATCTTTTCGAGTTCATTTTTTCGGAATGGGTAAAGCGGGCTGGGAGTGCCTGTTGGCGGGTAGATTCGCTCGCAGCCTTTGCGGTTCTGAAAAACATCTTTGGCAAAAACCCAGAAGGCATCGGCAAAGGCACGGCCGGCCTGGGTGGCAAGCTCTGTTTCAAGGTGCTGATGCGCCGTGAAGTTTAACTGGCTGGTTGACAGCGACATGAAAAAGAAGAGCAGAAAGGTAATAAAAACCATTCCGACCACCAGAAACAGGGCAATACCCCGTCTGGTGTCGTTTAAAAGCTTGCTGGCGAATCGGCTGGTAATCATAATCCTCTGATTTCAAACCCGGATTGAATCGTTATTCTACTGTATTTGTTGAATTTCCGTCAATTTTGCAAAAATCTTGCGGGCAGGTCGTTGGCCTGTGATCGGCCGCCCGCTCGCATTGGTGCATAAAAAAAGCAGGTCTTGCCCAGATGTTTGGGGGTAAGACCTGCTTTTTATTTAAACAACGGGCAACATGCCGATTCTGGCATGGTTCTGAATCAGACTTCGGCTTCCTGTTCCATTTCTTTTTCGCACTGTTCGATGAGGGTTTTGAGGTTGTCGGCTTCGACGCCGGTCGGGTTGGTGTGCAGAAATCTTCTGGCGGTGTCGATAGCGTCTCTGAACTGGCGTTTGCGAGCATAGATGATCGCCAGATTGTAATAGACCTGCACGAACTTCGGGTCAATCTCGAGCACTTTCATGTAAGCGGTGATTGCTTCGTTGATACGGCCTTTTTCGAACTCTTCGGTGCCGATATTGTAATAAGCGGCAGCGTCTTTGGGGTTGAGTTCGATGGCTTTTTTCCAGAGTTCAATGGCCTGATCATACATACCCTTGTTGTAATAGGCGATACCAAGCTTGTTGCGTGCTTCTGAATCCTGGGGGTTGTATTTGATGACGCGTTTCCAGATTTCGATGGCCTTGTCATACATTTCGCGGTTGTGGTAGGCAGTCGCAAGGTTAGAGAGGATATCTGAATCTTCAGGTTTGTATTTGAGGGCCTTTTCCCAGCATTCTACAGCCTTGTCGAACAGTTCCATCTTGATGTATGCGATGCCAAGCTTGTTGTAGAGTTCACCGTTTTCGGGGGTGATTCTGATGGCGTCTTCCCATTCTGAGATGGCCTGATCGAACATATTCTTCTGGAAATATGCGATGCCAAGGTTGTTGTGCGCATCAACATCGTTGGGAGCCAGTTCGATAACCTTACGCCACGAAAGAATCGCATCATCGAGCAGGCCTTTTTCGTCAAAAGCGTTGCCAAGCACGAAATAGGTATTTGGGTTGTTGGGGTCAAGTTCAATTGCCTTTTTCCAGTTGAAGATCGCGTTGTCGAGGCGGCGTTTCTGGCGGTAGGCGTGGCCGAGCTTAAAAAACAGATCGGGGTCGGTCGGGTTCAGGTTTTTCGATTTTTCCCACTCGGTGAGTGCTTCGTCGAAGCGCTGCAGATTGTAGAAGGCGATACCCAGGTTGTGGTGGGCTTCGAAATGGTCGGTGTCGAGTTCGATGGCTTTCTGCCACTGGAAAATAGCTTCCTGGGTTTTGTTGAGCTTCGAATAAGCGATGCCAAGCTTGTGGTGCAGCTGCGGGTCATCGCTGACGTAAGAAATGGCGCGGTTCCAGAACTTGGCGGCTTCGGCAAAGTCTTCGAGACCGCAGTAGGCGTTACCGATTTTTTCGCAGATATCAGCGTCTTCGCTGCGCTTTTCTCTGACGGTGTTCCAGTAGGTGATCGCCTTCTGAAAATTGCCCGAGTTATACTGAGCCACACCGAGGTTAAAGTGTGCTTCAACATCGTTCGGGTTCAAAGAAATGCATTTTTCCCAGCTGCTGATGGCCCGGGTCAGGTCGTCGAGTTTGCCATAGGCGGATCCGAGCTTGAAATACACTTCTGAACTGTCGGGAGTGATATCGAGGATTTTTTGCCAGGTCTCGATGGCTTCGCGGTGCTGGTTCAGCTTGCTGTAGGCGTTTCCAAGGTTGTTAAAGATTTCGGGCTGGCGGGGGTTGAGCGACAGCGCCTTTTTCCATTCTTCGATGGCCTGCTGATACATTTCGAGGCGGTAAAAAACGATTGCCAGATTATTATGTGATTCTGAATTCTTCGGGTTCAGTTCAATGGCTTTTGAGAAGGCAATAACCGACTTGTCGTCGAGGCCCTTGTTGTAATAGGCAACCCCCAGTCTGAAGAATATATCTGAGTCTTCGGGGTTGAGGTTGGCGGCTTTTTCCCAGAGTGAGATGGCCTGGTCTTCTTTGCCGAGGTTATAGTAGGCAATGCCGAGCTTGAAATGAATTTCGGGGTCGTGGCCGCGAACTTCGAGGCATTTTTCCCAGTAGTCGATGGCCCGCATGTCTTCGCCCTTGTTGTAATAGGCGATACCAAGGTTATGCAGCACTTCGTAGTTCTGCGGATCAAGTGAAACCGCGATTTCCCATTCCTTGAGGGCCTCATCGATGCGATTCAGCTGATAGTAGGCGACGCCGAGTTTGAACCTCGCCTCGCTGTTCTGGGGGTTTTTGATCAGTGACTGAACCCACTCGTTGATCGCCTGTTCATATTGCCCTTTGGTGTAATAGGCTATACCCAGATTATAGTGGGTATTGGCTTCATCCTGCAGATAAGTGCGTTTCATAAGGCCTCCAGAGTCTTCATTTATTGTTTTTCGCCATTGTCTGATCGCGAATTCGGGATACTTTCTAATTGGTTCACTATTGAACTGATCTTGTTGCCGAACGTCTCAAGAACTGATTTCAGCTTGTTGCCGCGTTTAAAGCTTTGCTGCAGAGTTGCCCCGGGTGCTTCAAGCTTAGTGGATTTTAGTTGCAACCGGTGTCTGAACGCAAGTGTTTCCTGAAAATTAATTGCCAGATCAAGCTTTTCGACAGAACGATTCTTTTTGTTCCCGTTCAAGATGTGTTCCAGTCTTGATTCAGAGGGGATATCGTTCTGTCTGACAATTGTAGAAATCAAAAACTGTAAATAGAGATCGAAAGAGTTACTGATGATGGCAAAGGCATGATTATGCGCGGCTTTCATATTCATGCCATAAAGCTTCGCAGTCTTCTGCCACCAGATCTGCTTAAGTGCGACAACCCTGGCCGGCTGACCCTGTTTAAACTCAACAGAAACTCTGGCAAGTTGATCGATGCTGTAAGCGGCCTGGTAGGGCATCAATACCCTTCTTGGCCTTGATGGCAACATCGCCAGGGCAAGTTCTTTTTTGGGTGTCGGCTTGATGCGTGGCGGACGGTTTTGCGATCTGATTGCCTCGTTGCCAGGGTAAGCAGGTTTGGCAAGGCTTATAAATACCGGCGGGGCTTTGGGCACCCTGCGCGAATAAGAAGCCGGAAAACTTGTATCTATTTCGCGGCGAAATTTAATTGCGGCGGGTAAGCGCTCTGGAAAGCAGAACGGCAGGTAAGGGTTGAGGATTGCCGGTTCGAGCACAGCGTTTTGTGTGGCATAACCAGTGGACTGACTGTGCGAAACCGTGCGGTTGAAGCCAGTTAAAAGGCTGCTCAGGCGGTTCTGCAAATGGTTGCGCTCTTTTTGCAGAACATCGATAGTTTCTACCAGTTCGCGTTCGCGCATTTCGAGGTTTTCGAGCGAGTTTTTCATTTCGCGGTTGCTGGTCATTACATGTTCGAGATCTTTTTCGGCCTTTTCGCGCATCGCAAATGCCGATTTCTGCTCTTTTTCAGCCTGTTCGACCTGTTCGGCCGAGAACTTCAGATGGCGCTCGTATTCAACATTCTGACTTTTTAACTGGTATGAACGGCTGCGCAGTTCATCGAGTTCGCGGTGGGCGACTTCGAGTTCACTCTCGCGTTTTTCGAGGCTTGAAGTGGCTGAGGCCAGGCGCAGGGCAAGTTCTTTAGTATGCAACTGCATCTGCGTGACCTGGGCGTTCAGGGCAGCACTTTGTTCGCCCGCAGTAATTGAAGCCTTCTGGGCATTTTTTAAATCGATAACTGAGTCGGCAAGACTCATTTTGAATTCATATATTTTTTGTTCCCTGACATCGATTTCCTGGCGGAATTTTTCGAGGTCAGAGGGGCTTGAAGCCACCCGCATCAGAGTTTCGGATTCGTCGATCAGGGTGGCAAAGTCAATCTCGCCAAGCCTGGCAAGGCTATTCAGCAACTGACTGTTTTCTTCTGTTTCTGGCAGAACCCTTGCCAGTTTCAGCAGGTGACGCAAGTAATCCCTGACAGCCTCAAGTTTTTGTGGCAGGCTGCCTGGTTCGGAATTGTCGAGCTGTTGCTTCATTTATTCAAAACTTCTGAAGGTGCTGATACAGGCAGACGCTTATGTTATCACCGCCGCCGTTCAAACAGGCCCCTTTAACCAGGAGTTCAGCAAGCTTTTTCAGGTCGGTGCCATCAGGTTTGTACTCGCTGTTAACAATCTCTTCAAGGTCTTTATGCTCGACGTAGCCGCACAGGCCATCAGTGCAGAAGAGAATCAGATCGCCGTATTCCAGGGGCAGGTTCTTGCGGTCAACCTTGACCGAGTCGCCAATCCCGAGGGCGCGGGTTATAACGTTGCGTTGAGGGTGCACAAAGGCTTCATCGGGGGTTATCCGACCCATGTCGATAAATTCCTGGACCAGTGAGTGGTCTTTGGTGATCGGCGTCAGGGCCGCTTCGCGAAACCGGTAACCCCGACTGTCGCCGACATGAGCGAGGGCCATGCCATTGCGGTAGATGATCCCCCCGACAATTGTGGTGCCCATGCCTTCTTTTTCGGCATTCCGACTGGCTTCTTTAAAGATTGCCAGGTTGGCGCCCTGAAACCATTCTTCAAGAAGCAGCGTTTTGTCTGTATTCAAAAGATCTTCGGGCTGTTTTTCAAAGAGGTTGCGAACCAGATTCTCTTTGACTGTCTGCACGGCCAGCATCGAAGCAAATTCACCGGCCGCTGCGCCACCCATTCCATCGGCCAGGATCAGGGCCGTCAGTTCAATCTGGTTACCTGCTGGCCCGCACAAGATCAAAGACATACTCTCGGCATAGTCTTCATTGTTCGGGCGAACTTTGCCTTTATCACTAAGGGTATAAAAACTCATTTCTTTTCTCCCACTTGCAACTCACGGCATTCTAATGCCTTTAACCATGCAAGTCAACGCATGAGGCGATGAATCAACAAGTATTTTATATAAGAACGCATCAAGTGTCTCGCACCGATTTGAGGCGTAGTCATTCTCGGTCAAAAGCAGCCCGGCTGATAGGCCGAAGTTGCCCATTTTAAAAGACAACTTGTAAAGCACAAGTGGCATTTGATGCGAGT
>Ga0116170_10000423_pt1 | contig 44634 bp, 37 predicted proteins | sample AD_JPNHW1_MetaG_FD_89797 | JGI IMG/M metagenome (GOLD analysis project Ga0116170, IMG submission 89797) | Active sludge microbial communities of municipal wastewater-treating anaerobic digesters from Japan - AD_JPNHW1_MetaG | ecosystem: Engineered > Bioreactor > Anaerobic > Digestate | place... | reverse complement strand
TTAAAGTTAAAAATTCATTTGTAGTGATGAACGTTGTGTCGGAAAAGAATGTGGCGATTTTCCAAACATGTTTCGCTGTTGATTCCCTCAGTGATGCCGCTTCTGTTTGGTATGGAATGTCCTCAATGACGGTAAAATTAGGGCTTTCTGGCTCAATGGTGTATTCGGTTGAGTCGATCTTCTGCATCCCGGGTAGATATAAAATTCGAATTGAATCTCGGCAAATGTTGCGAGAGGAGTCCTCTGCTTTCAGATAGATCCATTGAACGCCTCGTTTTAATCCAATTGCTCGTGAAAAAATATCTCCTGCTGATTGAGCTTTATTCCCTCCGATAGTGACTGTGGCGAGTGCGTTATCGATCACCTTCCACCTGGGGGTGAATGAGGAATCGCCAAATAGGACCGTATCTCGCAATCCCCCCAAGCGTTCGAATCTGGGTGCCGAAGACTCGGGATCACGGAAAACTTCCATCACATCGGCTTGGCCATTCCCTTTTTTATTGGTGGCGATGACATTGATGAATTTGCGATCGGCTGGAGGGAGGGCGACTCTCGCTCCCCAGGTGGAATCGTTTTCCTTGACCGCTGGATGCTGATCGATCTGCACCGATGCGCTGTCGATTCCGGAGAGATCCGAGATCACCCAGCGAACCCAGATGGAGGTCGAATCGTAGGGAACGTGGACTCCCGTTCGTTGGGACGGTTTCAAGGGCCGGAACGTGGGGACCAGGTCGTTGGGAAGGTCCCTTCTGTGGACACTCAGGATGGAATCCGTGGAATTCCCGAAATGATCTTGTCCACGGACCGCGACTTGGTTTCGCGATCCTGGCGCTCCGAGCAATGCCGAGCCTTTCCAAACTCCGTTGCTGAGCTTCGCTGGTGATCCATCGATCCACACCGCATCCACTCCGAAGTGATCCTGGGCGCGCAGTTCGATGTCCGCCAGGGCAGTGGAATAGGGAAGGGTGTCCCCAGGGTGGGGGCGTGCCCACTGCAGCACAGGACCGAGGGTATCGCGATGCCTGCCGAATGGCGCGAAGTTCCTGGATTCCGTACCCATGCTGCTGTGCGCCCGCACAGGAATCACCACGGGGACGCCCGTGGGAGGGAGCGACACCCGCAATCGCCACAACTGGCCGGAATCGGAATGTGCGGGCCTCCCATCGATCCAGACGGAGTCCACCGTGCCATCCGGCAAGACGGCTTTCCAGATAATTTCCGTCGAATCTTCCTCCGTTCCCGCCAGCGTTCCCGCCGTTGGCGACACCAAGGAAAGCGTTGGCGAGGCGAAAACAGGAGCAGGTCGACGGGAAACGACGATGAACGAGTCCGTGCGGTTTCCGAAGTGATCTTGGGCCCGGACGCGGAGTCGAATCCCAAGATCCGACACGGGGATGTGCCAATTTCCGACAGTCCAGGTTTGGGCGTCCTGTACGGCGCTTCGGCCATCGATCCACACGGAGTCCACTCCGGAGGGGTCATTCACTTCGACCTGGATGGTGACCAGGGAATCCTTGTTCTCGAACACCTTGTTCTGGGATGGGCTGATCCAGCGAATGGTCGGGCCGACATGGTCCAGGAAGCCTGCGACGCGGAAGGGAACGCGGTAGGATTCCTGGTTACCAAGACTGTCCTGGATTTGGATCGACAAGGAATAGGCTCCGAGGGAGGTTCCATTCCGGGGGGCGAAGGTTGGGTGGCCCTCAAAATCCACCTGGAACGGGTTCGACCTCAGATCTGGAGCATCCGCGAGAATGAATCGGTCGGTCCGATCTCCGGAATCGTTCAGGATCGCAAACGTGATTCCTTGGATGCCTCTGGTGCCTTGGATCTTTCCGGTCAGGCCACAAGCCGCCTCCCCCAAATGAAGCGTATCCAGGTGCAATGGGGAACGCTGGCGGAAGGGATTGACGGAAAGTGAATCGAGATTCATGCTGGCAAGGGACTTGCGCGCCGTGGTGTAATCCATTCCCAGATTCCACGCTCGGACGACCTCTCCCAGGGTCAGGCCAGACCTGGCTACCAAGCCAAGGGCCTGAACCCGAACCATTGCGGTATCCAGTCCGAATGGGGTGGTTCGACGATAGGCAAGACTCGCCGGATGGCCCTTGAATACCATCTCTGCGACGGATTTTTGAAAGCCCCTTCGCAGGGAATCCTGTGGGGCGGTCTTGCTGGGAAATCCGACGGGATTGGTTTTTCGCAGGGAATCGAAGACGCGAAAGAGTTTCACCGCCAAGGAGTCGGAACCGGTCATGAGAAGTCGATTCGTCCCGATCTCCATGAAATCGATGTGTCTTGCCACGGAGGTGCCGATGCGAACACCCAACCGGAAAGAGGTGATGGTCATGGAATCACGGTCATCGATCTGGTTGAGGAACGGAAACGTCACGATGCGGAACCCGGAGGCAGGATCCACCGACACGCTGAAGGACTCGGTTCCGGAATCCAACGGCGAGTGGTACCAGATGCTGTCGGGGATTCCCGCGCTGTCCAGGATCCGGAAATGGACATAGTGTTTTCCGGGAGCCGTGGAGGGGTCCTCTTCGATGATGGTGGCCTTCTGGCAGGAGCCGAGGCCGATCCATGCAACTCCCAGCACAAGAGGAAAGAGCCAACCTCTAGGGATGGTGCGGAGAATGCGGGGGGTCATGACTTCTCCTCGAGCAAGGTGACGGGAGGTAAAGATGCACTCATTTCCGGAATGTACGGAAAGGGCCACCCCCTTGTCTGTGATGGCCGTCACACTTCGGAAGAAATCCGACAACCGTTCGTTGCCGAAGCCGATCTTCTCCTACGGTGCGATTTCCGTCAGGACTTGGCTTCCCGATGCACCTCTGACCTCTAGGATCCGCAAGCCCCGGAGGGAGTGGCCCAGCTGCATCCAGCCGCTTCCGCTTGCATCGCAGGCAAGCGTCCCATGCCAGGCCAAGCGACCGCGCAGATCGCGCGATTGCACTTGGATGATCTCGCCAGGCTTTGCGCCAGAGATGGAAACCTTTTGTCCGATCAAGGTTGATCGAAAGCGCTGGGCGGATGCGGAGGAGCGGAGAACCGAGCTGCCTCCTTCGTGCTCGATGACCAGATCGACCACCGGGCAGTAATTTCTCCCCCTCGAGATCGATGGCCCTGTAGTGATCTGCCAGCAAGGAGCGTTTGAGGGCAGAGTATCGAAGTTCAAAACCAGTTTTTTGGATGCAGCATCGCTCCCGAGCGTCTGGGAAACGAAGACGGTATCGCCTTCGTTCACCGTGATGGGGGAGCCCACATCGGCCCAGTAGTACATTGAGCCGACAGATTTGCCGGCGCTCAAGGTGGTCCTGTAGAGGGGTGTTCCTCCTGATTGGAGGCTGGAAAGACTCTTCCAAAGCTCCAAAGTGGATGGGCCTGCGTTCTGGGGGAGGGCGAGTCTTGCTGCCACGACTGCTCCAACAGTGGGTACCCGGAAGCCGTAAATGAGTTGGGTGCCGGAATTTTTTGCAGACACCTCCTGAATTCTTCCCGCACGAGAGGTGAGGGCGTAGCCGTTGCGGGGAGGCGGATTCACTTGCAGGACCACGTCGGCGCCGTCCATCCGGATCTTGCGCAGCGACACGCCGCTCAGAGAACTGTCGGGGAGCTTCAGGGAAACGGGCCCGTTGTCGGTGAGGCTGTCCACCGTGCCCGTGAAAAGATCCTTGAGCAGGGGCTGGTAGCCCCCCTGGAATCCGATGCGCCTCTCGCCCGAAGCCTCGAGGATTTCCACGCCCATGTCGGTTCGATCGTCGTTGATCGCATAGGCGATGCGGTTGGGGAGTTCCAGCATGCGGGAGGTGCGGACCCGGGTCACGAAAAGGCCTGGTCCGGGAAGAATGGAGTCCACGCCCGAGCGGTTGCGGTTTTCCAGGTAAAGATATTGGCGCAACCGGAAGGGATCCGCCCACACCTTCACCGCTTGGCCCGGCTTCAGTCGGATTTCCTGGGCGGAATCGATCCACGGAGGCGAGGTGAATCCCAAGTCATCTTTCACCCAGGTGCTCATTCCGGTGGGCTTGAACGAACCTTTCGCTTCTGGAAATCTGGGATCGTAATAGAGGCCGTGGCTTCCACTGGCCATGAGGTCCCAGCATCCTAAGCCTCCGGATTTTCCGTACAGCGTGACATCCGTATCGTAGGTGTCCGAAGCGCCGATCACATGGGACAGTTCGTGGGCGATGGGACCTGACGTGGAGGGACGATCGTTGCGGACTTCCGAGATGAACACGTTCTGGCGGAACTTGTAGCTGCCAATGAGAGTGTCGTCGACCTCAGACTGCGAAACCACTGCATTTCCCTGTTCAGCAGTCGTGTCCTCCTGGCTGGATTTGCCCGCATACATGATCATCAAGCCATCGACAATGTTGTCGCCGTTGAAATCGTAGTCGGAAAAATTCACACCCAACCGGCTTGCAGCTGCCGCGGCCTCATTGCGGAACCGGCGTTGCCGGGCCTTGTCCGTGAGCAACAGCGCTTCCGCCCGGGTCAGGCTCAGTTTCTGCCAGGGGAGCATCTTGGCGTCGACCTGGAATTGTCCATTGGACATCTGGGAGAAGAACTGGTTCACGGTCACGTACGGATACGGGCCGTTGAACGCCCGGACCAGGGTGTCGCTGGAGTAGGTGCTGTCCTGGTCGGCGTAGCGCATGGGAACCACCAGGAGCTTGAGCACCTTGGTGATGGGTGCGGCGGCGCGTGCGGACACCACGCGGGACGACGTGGTCTGCTTGGTGGGCAGGGAACGCCAGTCCACGGGATGGAAATCGAGGGGAACTTGGCTCGCGGCGAGGAGCCCCAGAAGGGAGATCGGAGTCATGGTTCATATATACCACTCCGATGGGGGATTCCGCATTGCCAAAGCAGGAATTGGCAATGGAAGCGGAGTCTGGTGGAAAACGAAAAGGCCCCTCGCAGATCCTGCGAGGGGCCTTCGGGAGCGCGACAGCCGGGAGGATCAGGCGACTTGCCAGGTGAATCCGGAGTGCAGCAGCTTCTTCAGGTCGCCATTGCCTTTCTTGGCGCGGGCTTCGGCGATCTGGGAGTCCATGAGCTCGTTGAAGGTGGGGCGTTCCACCGCACGAAACACGCCCACGGGAACCGGCTTATCCGGGAAATCGAACTGGGAGAGGGTCCAGGCGAGGGTTCCGGTCTCTTCCGTCACGCTGTGGGTGAGCACCTGGGGCGCATCGTCGCCGACCTCTCGGGCCTCGATGGCGTAGCCCTTGGCGAAGAGGCCCTTGCGGCCTTCCGCGTAGGTGAGGGGCTTGCCGTCTTCCAGGTACAGCATCTTCTCCTTGCGGGCGTCCGGAGCGTTGAAACCGGCGTGGGCCCCGTCGTTGAAGATCACGCAATTCTGCAGGACTTCGATGAACGCCGTTCCTTTGAACTTGGCTGCGGCCTCCAGGGTGGCGGAGAGATGCTTGATGTCGTTGTCGACCGTGCGGGCCACGAATCCGGCTCCGGCTGCCAGGGCGATGGACACCGGCGAGAGCGGGCGCTCCACCGTTCCCATGGGGCTGGTCTTGGTCTTCAGGCCCAGGTTGGAGGTGGGCGAGTACTGGCCCTTGGTGAGTCCGTAGATCTCGTTGTTGAACAGGATCACCTTGACATCGACGTTGCGCCGCAGGGTGTGGAGCAGATGGTTGCCTCCGATGGACAATCCGTCGCCATCGCCGGTGATCACCCAGACCTGGAGGTCGGGATTGGCGGCCTTCACCCCGGTGGCGATGGCCAACGCACGGCCATGGATGGTGTGGAAGCCGAACGTGTTCATGTAGTAGGGAAAGCGCGAGCTGCATCCGATGCCGGAGATGATCGCGAACTTTTCCTTGGGGAGTCCGAGCTTGGGCAGGACGGTCTGGAGGGCGGCGAGGATGGAATAGTCGCCGCATCCGGGACACCACTTGACCTGAACGTCGGAAACGAAATCCTTCTTGGTCAGGGCTGCAGGGGCCGAGGTGGCTTCGATCATGTTCAGGCTCCCAGGGATTTTTCGATGGCGGTGACGAGTTCGGAAATCTTGAACGGCTTGCCCGCGACCTTGCTCAGGCCTTCCATGGGGCGCACGAGCTTGCTTTGCAGGTAAGTCTTGAGCTGTCCCACGTTGAGTTCCGGAACCAGGATCTTCTTGTACTTGCCGACCACCTGAGCGAGGTCGGTGGGCAATGGATTGATCCAGCGCAGATGGACGTGGCCCACCTTGTGCGCGCCGCGTGCGTTGATGGTGGCGACGGCCGAGCTCACCGCGCCGTAGGTGCCTCCCCACGAGATCACCACGAGATCGCCTTCCGTCGCGCCTTCCAGCGGAGTCGGGCCGACGTCGGAAGCCACCGCGGCCACCTTCGCCTGCCGCTCCATGGTCATGCGGTGGTGGACGTTGGGATCGTGGCTCATGGTGCCCGTGGGGCTGGACTTCTCCAGACCACCGATGCGATGCTCCATTCCCGGCGTGCCGGGGAGGGCCCAGGGCCGTGCTCCGCGGTCGTTGCGCAGGTAGGGCTGGAATGTGGATGGATCCGTGGGATGGACCGCCTCGATTTCCGGCAGTTCGGAGAGGTCGGGAATCCGGAAGGGTTCGGCGCCGTTGCCCAGGTAGCCGTCGGAGAGGAGGACCACCGGAGTCATGTAGCGAATGGCGGTGCGGGCGGCTTCCAAGGCGGCCCAGAAGCAATCGCCAGAGGTGCGGGCGGCGATCACCGGAACCGGGGAATCGCCGTTTCGGCCGTACAGGGCCTGGAGGAGGTCGGATTGTTCCACCTTGGTGGGCAGGCCGGTGGAGGGACCGCCGCGCTGGACGTCCACCACCACCAGGGGAAGCTCCGCCATCACGGCGAGGTTCAATGCTTCAGACTTCAGGCAAAGGCCGGGCCCGGATGTGGTGGTGATGGCCAGATCGCCGGCGAAGGAAGCGCCGATGGCCGTGCAGATGCCCGCGATCTCGTCTTCCGCCTGGTGGGTGCGGATGCCGAATTGCTTGAGATCGGCGAGCTCGTTGAGGATGTCCGTGGCGGGAGTGATGGGGTAGGACCCCAGGAAGAGGTTCTTCTTGGCCTGGGAGGCGGCGGCCACGAATCCGAGAGCGGTGGCTTCGTTGCCGGACACGCGCTTGTAGGTGCCGGGAACCTGGGGGGCCTGGGGGACCCGGTAGGTGACCGGGAACAGCTCCACGGTTTCGCAGTAGTTGTAGCCGGCGCGCAGCGCGGCCAGGTTGGCGGCGGCGATTTCCGGCTTCTTGCCGAACTTCTTCTCGATCCAGTCCTCGGTGGGCTTGGGGCTGCGGTCGTACAGCCAGTACATCATGCCCAAGGTGAAGAAGTTCTTGCAGCGGGCGGCGTTCTTGCCCTTGACGCCTACCGCTTCCACGGCGCGCACGGTGTTGGCCGTGATGTCGGCCTTGATCAGGCGGTAGTTCTTGAGGTTGCCGTCCACCAGCGGATTTTCCTTGTAGCCGGCCTTTTCCAAGTCCTTCTCGGTGAAGCCGTCCTCGTCGACCAGGATGATTCCTCCGGCGTGGAGATCGCCCAGGTTCACCTTCAGCGCGGCGGCGTTCATGGCCACCAGCACGTCCACGTCGTCGCCGGGAGTCTTGATGTCCACCGCCGCGAACTGGAGCTGGAACGCGGACACGCCGGCGATGGTGCCGGCGGGTGCGCGGATCTCCGAGGGATAGTCGGGAAGGGTGGCCAGATCGTTGCCGATGTGGGCGGCCGCGTCGGTGAACTGGTTCCCGGTCAGCTGCATGCCGTCGCCCGAATCACCCGCGAAACGGATGGTGACGCGTTCCAGTTCGATGACAGAATCTTTCCGTCCGTCCGGTGCCAAGATCGTCTGGCTGTTGTCGCTCATGGGGCTGGTCTCTGCTGGGCTGAAGGGTGCGGCCCTGCCGCTGGTCGTTGGGTTCCGACGTGGGTGGTCGCACGACTCCCCATCCAATTCAGGATAAGCAAGTCGAGGACCAAAGTACCGACTTTGCGAAGATTTTTCAACTTACAATCCAGCAAGAAGGCACAGGATCCCGTGATCGGAGTCTCGGGATCGATGTTCCAGGAAGGTGTCCGGACCGGTTTCAGCGATCGACGATGGGCGCGTTCCGGTCTTTCGGGGAGGGTTCCGGCAGGAGGGCCAGAGGGGAGTGAACCGCTTCCCGTTGCCGAAGCGCGGTGCGAAGGGTGGACTCGATGGATCGGATCAGGGTGGGGTGGTCCAGGTCGTGGGGATGGATGGCGATCCTGACCACGGGTTCGTGGCTCCAGTGGGACAGGGCGGCCTGGGCGTAGAGACGCGATCCGATGCGCCGGGCTGGATCCCGGGAGGCCCAGGTGATCACCGGGGCGCGAAGGAAGGGGGCGTTGGCGAAGTGGATCCCCTGGTGGTCCTCGGTCCAGGTGAATCCTTCCGTCCACAGGGTCTGGGGGAGGTGGCGACGGAAGAGCCAAGCGGGGGCCACGAAGCCTTCGGCCTTCCCCAATCCGCAGCGTTCCCAGGTTTCCAATCCCTGGCGGATCCGCGCGAGGGACGCTTCCCGGTTCAGGTTCAGGAATTCTCCCTCGCCCGCGGTCAGGAATCGTCTGCGCAGGCTTCCCACCAGGCTGGATGGACGTGCCGCGTCCTCCGGACGTTCCAGGTGGCCGAAGCCGTGCAGGACCAGTTCGTGGCCCTTCGCCTTCCAGGACAGAAGGCGCTCCACGAAGCCCGGATGTTCGGGCAAGGGCCAGGCTCCGTGGAAGTCGGGAACCACCAGAAGCGGCGCCGGTGGCAGTCCCAGGGAGTCCAGGAAGTCGAGGATGCTCTCCACGGATTTTTCGTGTCGCGGAGTCACATCGTGCAAGGAAACAAGGAATCTAGCGGTGTGCATTGACAAGCTCCTCGCAGGTTCGGGTTTGGAAGGTGAACATCTCGTTCCAGGTCGGCCATTTCTCGCGCCAGGCCAAGGCGTACCTGGAAAGCTCCTCGCGGCGTTCCATGGCGGATTCCACCGCGCCCAGGAGCCCGACCACGTCCTGGTCCGGATACAAGGCGCCGGCGTGGCTCTCCCGGACCTGCTCCCCGGCTCCTCCTCCTTGGCAGGATACCACGGGCAGGCCCGAGCAGATGGACTCCAGCACGCCCAGACCGAAGGTTTCGACGGAGCAGGTGGAAACCAGGAGGGTGGAGGATGCGACCACCGCCGCGAGTTCCTCCCGTCCCAGGAACCCACCGTAGGAGAAACCGGGAAGATCCATGGAGGCGAAGCGCTGCTCCCATTCGCCGCGCCCGGTCACCAGCACCTGCGGGCGGCCCGGGAGTCGGGTGAGCATGGGGACCGCCCGGTAGAGCGTTTCCACGCCTTTCTCGAAGTCGAGCCGACCGGCGTAGAGAAGGACCGGGCGCGTCGGATCCAGACCGAATCGCGCGAAGACCTCGGGGGTGGATGCCCCGGGCCGGAACCGTTCCTTGTCGATCCCGAAGCGGATCCGGCGCACGTTGGGGTACCCTCGTCGCACCAGGAGGTTGGCCACCCAGTCGGAGGCGCACCAGATGAGGTCGAAATGTCGATGCCAGCTGTCGACCTTGCCCAGCACCAGGCGGCTGACCCATTTCCGCCAGGGGCGGCCCAGGGCGGCCCAGGGCTCCAGGTAGGCCGTGTGCGGGTCCGAATGCCACAGGCAAGTCCGGACAAGATCCGTCCTCCTGCGCGACCAGCGGGCGGACAGCCATGGGTCGCCCACTTCGAGCACTTGTGGCCGATGCCTCTCGATGAGCCTGTCGGCCTCGCCGTAGGCGGTGAGGAACCGGTAGTTCTTCTCCCTGCCGTACGGGATTCCCCATCCCGTCTGGAATTGGTGCCCTTCGCCCAGCTCCATCCGGCCGGTGCCGGATCCCGGTCCCAGGATCACGTACTTGTGGCGGCTTTGGTTTGCGAACCATTCGGCCTTGTGCAGGTGGTATGTTCTGGCACCACCGCCGCGTGGCGAAAGAAATGAATTGACATCCAGGAAGACCATCGACCGCAGCAACCTATCTTTTCCTGAGGACTTCCACGATGGGTACAACAAAGATCAGGCGATTCCGAGCGGATTTCTTCGGCTCGATCGGGGTGGTGGCCGCCATGGTGATCCATGTCGCCTCCCGTTCGGGACGGATTTGGCGGCTGCGTCGGAAGTACAAAGGAAGAGTGGGGGATCCATCTTCTCCGCGGGTCCTGATGGTGGGCGACAACATGGACGGAACCCACGGGATCTCCGTGAGCGCCGAACGTCTCGTCCGGCAGTTGCGCGAGGTCGGGGTCCAGGCCTGGGTGCTGGGGGTGTCCCACACGGGCAATCCACCCGGCGCCCGCGACACCGAGGGATGGGTGCGGATGCTCTCCCCTCGTTGCGTCCAGGACATGTTCGGATACGAAGGCAAGGAGCTGTCCCTGCCGGACATGGACGAACTGCTTGATTTCCTGGAAACCAACACGGTGGATCTCGTGGAGATCGAGACTCCCGCGTTCCTGGGGGTCGTCTCCCTTCTGCTCGCCCGCTGGATCCGGGTGCCCATCGTCCAGAACTACCGCACCGACCTCCTCGCCTACACTCGTCTGCTCCTGGACAACGACGTGTTCATTTCCCTCCTTCGCTGGTGGATCTGCGGCTTCCTCCGGTTTGGAAGCGCCGACGTGATCGTGCCGTCCCAGGATTTCGTGGAACAGGTCCACAAGATGGGGGTGGCGCGCCACAAGATCCGCTTCCTGGTCCGGGGTGTCGATCTGACGAGGTTTTCGCCAACGCGTCGCGATCCTTCGATCTGGAGCCACTGGTCCGATCTCCAGGGGCCGGTCATCTCCTATCTGGGGCGTGTTTCGCGGGAGAAGGGGCTGGAAACCCTGGCGGAAGCCTTCGAATTGGTGCTCGCGCGGCGTCCGGACGCGGTCCTGTGCGTGATCGGGGATGGCCCCTGGAAGGATGCGTTCCAGGAACGGATGGCGCCGAACGGAAGGGCGATCTTCACCGGCGAGCTGGGAGGCGACCTCCTTCCCGCGGCATTGGCCTCTTCCGACGTGTTCGCCTTTCCCTCCACCACCGACACCTTCGGGAACGCGGTGCTCGAGGCTCTGGCCTGCGGGGTGGCCACCGTGGTCACCGACCAGGGCGGTCCCAAGGAGATCGTGGAGGCGGACCGTTCCGGATTGGTGGTGCCTGGAGAGGACGCCAAGGCGTTGTCCGAAGCGATCCTTCGCCTCCTGGACGATCCATCCCTGCGCGCGCGCCTAGCGGAGGGCGGCCAGCTGCGATCCCAACGTTTCTCGCCTTCCGTGTCCAGGGACGAACATCTCGAGTTCTATCGCAAGGTGCACCGCACCGCGCTGGAAGCCTCCCCCAAGGGCTGACGATCACGGACATTTTTTGGTGCAAGGGAAATGTTGCTGGAGCGATTCGTCTGTGGTATCTTGGAATTGGTCGATTCGACTTCTTCCACTTCTCCCAAGAAACAGGCTTCTCCAATGCGCAAGTGGTTCATTTTCGGCGTCATCGTGGCCATCGTCGGTGTGCTCGCGCTCTTCTGGTACCTCAATCGCGAGGACGAGGACGTCCAGGCCATCACAGAGAATCTCCTCGGCAAGGTCAATCGCGGCGTCTCCGGTACCCGCGATACCCTCGGAGGACTCTATGGTCGTCTCCGCGGGCGCGTGTCCGAGGTCTGACCATGCACGTTTCCGACTTCATCAAGGAAAACTTGTACCTGCCGTACTTCCGTCGGCATTCCTCCCGGGCTCGTTCCCAGCAGATCCTTCTGGGAATCGGGGTCGGGGCGCTGGTGATCGCGGTGGGAGTCGGAATCTTCCTGTGTATGCGTCGTCGTCGGGCCAAGGGCTGCTGCGGCTCCAAGGCCGCGGAAGTCACCCAGACCGCCGACTGACCAGCTTCGCGTCCAGACTGCGGTGAAGGCGCCCCTCCTCGGGGTGCGCCAATCTTTTCTGGAGCAGCCAAGCCGATCGGATGCCCATTTCCTCCCAAGGGATGTGGATGGTGGTCAATTCCGGATCGGTCCAGCCGGAGTGGGGAAGGTCGCCCCAGCCCGCGATGGCCAATTCTCCCGGAACGGAAATGGAGTGAAGCCTTGCTTCACGAAGCATTCCCCAGGCGGTGCGGTCGCCGGCCAGGCAGAATACCGCCTGTGCATGGGGATGCTGCCTGCGGATCAGGTTCAGTGCCTGCACGCCGGATTCGGGGGCATCCTCCGCGACCACGACGGTGTCCTTGTTTTCCGGCGAGAGGCTGGACCAGAGCGCAAGCCGGGGGGCTTCCTGGTTCACCTGCGATCGGGTCGCCACGGCGACCACGGGGCGTTTCCCGTCCAAGGTGAGGAGTCCGTGGAGGTTTTCCTGCGCGAGACGCTCGTGGATCTCCACGCAATCGAACCAGTGGCTGCGGCGTCCCGCGATGACGGTGGGGATACCCAGCTCCCACAAGGAGCGCAGCGAATTGTCCTCGCCCCCCTGATCCAGGAGGATCATGCCGTCCAGATGTCCCTCGGAGGCGATGGTCCGAAAGAAATCCGTCCTGCGTTCCCGGGTCGGCAGCTTCTGCACCACCAGCCTCGCTCCCGCCGCCTGGGCGTGCGTCATCACTCCCGCAAGCCAGGTGGGCCAGATGTCCGGGTCCGATTCCGTGAACGCTCCCCAGAGGCCTGAGCTCCCGCCAACCAGCGCCTTTGCCGTCGGGCTGGGGATGTAGCCGAGTTCGCGGGCGATGCGACGAACATCCTCGCGTGTCTTCGCCGAAACTCCCGGCCTGCCGTTGAGCGCCAGACTCGCCGCTCCGGGGCTGATCCCGGCTCGTGCGGCGACGTCGGACAGCTTCGCGCGGGACACGCTCGACTCAGAAGTTCCAAGCGAGCGTCATGCCCGGGTGGTCGAATCGGGGAGTCGCGGAGATCGGGAAGGACTCGCCGACCCTGGACAGGCGGGCATCGACCGCCGCATCCAGGATCTGGTACACGTACACCAGACCCAGTCCCCAGATGTACTGGTTGCGGCGCTTGCGGAAGAATTCGAGTTGCTGGTCCGCGTCGCTGGTTCCTCGGCCTTCCGCGATCGAGAGCCTGCGCTCTTCCAAAAAGAAGTCGACCACTTCCTGTCGGGAGTTGTAGGACACCGTCGCACCCAGGACTCCCAGGTACAGGAGGGCGGCCTTGGAATAGTGCTGGTTGTAGATCTGGCCCAATCCCGGTACCAGGGCCGATGCCACCGTGGCTTTGGCCATGCTGGTGACGGGGCGCTTGCCGCCGCGTCGAAGCCAGGCGTCTTCCGCGGCCGTCACCACGGAGTAGAGGTGAAGACCGGCCGCCCAGGCCAATTCGGAGTTGCGGTAGTCGGCGGAGATCTTCGCCTGGGAGCGCGCCTTGTAGGCACTGTCCCGGAGGGATCGCAGGATGTCGCGGCTGGCGGGTGTGGTGTCCGATCGCGCCTGGAGGGTGTCGGCCAGGATCCGGGAACGGTAGGTTAGGTCGGAAGCCTTGTCGCGCAGATCCGGAACCGATTTCCAGGTCCGGTTGATCACATCGCCGTAGAGCCAGAGGTCGCCCACCACCAGGATGGTGCCTTGGATGGGGTGGCCCGTGGTGTATTGGCCCAGGCCGGGAAGCACCAGCGATTGCAGGCTGGCGGTCGTCGGCGAGGGGCTGGGCAAGATGGAATCCGCCCGGGATTCCGTGGCGAACCCCGGGAGGGCGAGGAAAGCGCAGTACAGGAAAAGGAGATGGAGCCGCATGCGTGGAGCAAAGTTAGGATCCCGAAGGTTCCAGGCTTGTGGAGGAATGCTCCGCATTGTTGATTTCGGTTCACCATGACGAGTGAACCAGACCTTTCCAGCCTCCTCAAGATGCTCTCCGATCCCGGGCGGGTCCGCATCCTGTGGCTGTTGGCGCAATCGGAGTTGGCCGTCCACGAGCTCCAATCCATCCTCGGCTGGGGGCAGAGTCGGTTGTCCACCCAGCTGGGTCAGCTCAAGCAGGAAGGATTGGTCCAGTTGCGGCGGGAAGGGAAATGGTCCTTCTACGCGTTGGTGTCCCCGGATGCTTCGCGGACCGAAGGGCGGTTGCTCAAGGAGATCCTGGACGACCAGGAGCGTCGCGAGGGGGCTGCCGATCGCCTCAAACTGCGTCAGGTGCTGGAGTCGCGCGAGTTGGAAGGGCATCGCCGGTTCCAGGACGACAGTTCGTATCTGGGCGAGGTCGGTGTTCCGGCGCGGACCTGGGAGATCGTCGCACGGGCCTTGTTCCTGATGATGCCTCCCCTCCGGCTACTGGACCTGGGGGCTGGGGATGGGATCGTGGGGTGCCTGGCCGCTGCCGCTGGCCACGACGTCACCTTGGTCGACTGGTCCCAAGCCCAACTGGATCGGGCTCGTTCGCGTGCGCGACGGGAAGGATTGGACCAGATCGCCACCGTGAAGGCCGATTTCACCGCGACGGGACTGCCTGCAGCTTCCTTCGATCGCGTGGTGCTCTCCCATGTGTTGCACCATGCCGGGGAGCCCTTGGCGTTGCTGCGCGAGGCGCATCGTCTGCTCGCCCCCGACGGGGCGCTTTGGATCCTGGATCTGTCCGCGCACGCCGAGGAATGGATGCGTTCCGAGCAGGGCGATTTCTGGCTGGGGTTTTCGATGGACCACCTGGGTCAGATGCTGTCCGATGTCGGGTTTTCCCAGGTGCGCCACCTCATGGCTGGTTCCGATCCCAGCCATGATCGGCTGTCGGCGATCGCCGTCGCCGCGCGAGCCTGAGCCGGGGCCGATCATCGGCGAAGGGAAAAACTTGTCAGGATCGGAATCGTTTCCCTAGTGACGATCTTGATCTAGACAACGGAAAATTTCGTGCGCAACTTTGCAATAAGTACCATGATGGGGCACTTTCCCTTCAGATGACCTGAAGTTCCGTGCGTTCCCTCATTGAAATGGCTGGGTTTTTTTGACCCTGTAGCCATACTTTGTGGTATGATCCAGAATGATCCGAGGTCTGCTCGTCTCGCGTGCCTTGGTTTCACCTTTCTTGAGATCATGGTGGTGCTCGCGTTGATCGGCATCCTTGCCGGCTTGGCGTCCGTGTCCTGGAAACGCATCACCTACAAGTTCCGCGTCCTGGGAGCGGTGGACGAATTGCGAAACGCCATCCAGCTTGCGCGATCCGATGCCATGACCCGTCGTCGCCACAGCGGCATCCTGATCGATACGGCAGGCAGGCGGTTCCTCCGGTTCATCGATTCCTCCAGGACGACCTCGCTTTCGGACGGCACGTTCACACCTTCCGAGGATTCCATCCTCCAGGACTGGAAGGGTCTCCCGTCGCAGATGGTGGCCTACGGGGTCGCATCCTCCTACACGCCCTTGCGTGAACCTCGGCAATGCGGGGCCACGACCGTGGTGACGACCACCATCCGTTCCGGGCCCGCGTTTCCCATCGTGTTCCGGCCGGATGGCAGTTCCTGGGCGACCTTCGAGGCGCTCCTTGGAGTGGAGGGGTTCCCGAAGGACACCTTCCGCCTGACCGTATTTCCTCCCACCGGCTTCGTGCAGATGGAGAAATGACATGAAGCACCGGAATGGTCTTTCGATGCTCGAGGTCCTCATCGCCCTTGTGGTCCTGGGGCTCGTCGTCGCGTTCTTCGCCCAGGCGAGCCACATCACCCAGCGGACCACGGGACGCGCGGTGGACTGGATCCAGGAGGGAACGGTCATCGAGAAGACCGTGGAGAACCTCCGGGTGGGACACACCCTGGATCGTCTGCGGACCTTCGACAGTTCCTGGACGGACCATTCCGGACAGGTCGCCATCCAGGTCACGGCCAGGGGCGCGGTACCCGACCCTGCCGCCTTCGGGGATGTTCCCACCTCGAACCTCGCCCTGATGACCATCTCCGCGCGGCGGACCGCCTACAAGGATTCGGTGGTGGTCACCACCGTGATGTGGGTGCCTTGAGATGGATCGTCGTGGATTCACTCTGATCGAGATCCTGGTGGCGCTGGTGCTGTTCGTGGTGGTCGCTTCCATGGCCATGTACCTGTTCACCTCCCAGAGCCGTGGCTGGAAGATGGAGTCGGACAAGGTGTCCGTCCAGATGATGGCCAAGGGAACCCTCGACGAACTCTCCCGGGCGGCCAGGATCACCGGAAGCGGATTGCCGGATGGCATGGGTGGGATCAAGGTGTATGGTGGAGGCGAGGAACGGGCGACCTTCGTGTCCAACGAGGAGGGGGCCGCGGATACCGTGCGCGGGTACGAATGGTTCAACGGGAAGGGACTCCTGAGCATCGCGGTGACGGATTCCCGGCGCTTTTCCGAGGGCGGGTATGTGGCGATCCAATTGAACGTGCCCGCGGTCGCGGGGCCCAGCGCGCCTCCTGGGAGCGTGACCACCCAATACGTTCTGCCCGTGGTGGATCGGGTATCCTCCTCGAATGGGGGGTGCGGCTCGGATTCCATCGTCCTCGATGTCCGTGCATTGGAAGGAGCACCCAACTTCTGGAACCAACCGGGCAACATCTGGCCGGTGACCGTGGGCCTGGTGCAGAAATTGGATTCCACGACCTACCGCAAGTCCAACGACACTCTCTTCCTGCGGCGCAACACGCTTCCGGAGGCCGTGTTCGCCATCGGTGTGGACACCCTTCGTTTCCAGTATCTCCATCCCGCCGTGGGCTGGAGGGATTCCCTTTCCGGTGCCGCACCCGCCAACGTCGTCTCCAAGGTCAGGATCCGACTGGTGATGCGTTCGCTCAAGCCCGATTCCAAACTCAAGAAGGATGCGCCATCCACGCGTGGATACCGATTCTCCCGCCTGGAAATGGAGGTGGGACTCCGGACCACCGCGCTCAACAACCGCTGAGGCCACTATGAACACTCACAGATTCGACCCGGTTCCTCGTTCGAGGCGTGGCCTCGCGTTGGGGTTGGTCCTGCTTCTTGGACTGGTCGTGCTGGTGGTCGGCATGGCCATGATCACGACCTCGGGCGGCTTCCTTTCCTCGGGCGTCGATTCCAAGCAGCGGATCAGATCGCGGATGGCCGCCCAATCGCTCACGAACATGCAGATGGCAACCCTGGCGGAAAGGACCTCCCGGTTGTTCGGGCAGAGCTCCCGCCTGCCCAACGTGCCGGTGCAGATCCTGCCCACTGGAGACAGCTCCATGGCCGGGGCCATCATCGAGCAGATCGGCGGGAACGGGGGAGTCCTTCCCCAGCAGAAGATCACTTCAGGGGCGTTCCGCGGCATGATGGGCATGATGATGGCCTATCGGATCCACACCACGGGTCTGGCGCCCGGTGGCGGGGCGAAGAGCGTGCTCGATGGCGAGATCCAATTGTTCCAGGTTCCGGTGTTCCAGTTCGGCGTGTTCTACGAGGGAACGCTGGAGATCAGTCCCGGACTGAGCATGGATGTGGGCGGTCCTGTGCACACCAACGCATCCGCGTTCCTGCGGGGCCCGTCCGGTTACGGGGACGCGTTGACCTTCCAGGGGCCCGTGACCGCGGTCGGATCCATCTACCGGTGGACCATGGGCGGAGGATCCCTGGGTTTTCGCAAGAATCCGGACGATCCCACGGCGATGCAGGTCTTCGCGCCGCCTTCGGGTCTCACCGATCGGATGACCTTGACCACCACATTCCCTCCCTACAACGGCCAGGTGGGGTTGCGGGCCGGTGCCGAACGTCTGACTCTTCCCATCGAAGGGGCCAATCCACGAGATCTCATCACTCCCAACACCGGTCTGGAAGGGGGGGGGGGCTGGCACGGCAGAAGTTCGCCTCGCAGCTCAAGTGCGACCCCACTTGCCCAACGGGCCGATGGGTGAACGGGGAGAGCCCGCTGCCGCCTTGGATCACGGGGCCCAGGGTCTTCTTCGATCGGCGCGAGCAGGCCTGGGTGAAGATCTGGGACTTCAGCGTGAAGGACATCAACACAACGGATTCCGTTTTCTATCTGGCCGACACCATCCTCACTGCCGACAGGGGGACCTTGGGGAAGACGGTCATCAATGCATTCCGCATCGTCAATGCCGGCACGCTGCCCCGCAACATGTCCATCACCAGCGCCAACCCCATCTACCTGGTGGGGGATTTCAACCTTCCCAATCCCAGTGGGGGATGTCGGCCGCAAGGGGTGAACAACCCGCCGGATTCCGTCAAATACTGCAACGCGATGATCGCTTCGGATGCGTTCACCCTGCTCAGTCCGGAATGGCTCGCGCACGACTTCGCCACGGACAGGATGAACGGCACCCTGGAACGTGACTTTTCCGATCCGCACTGGACCGAGCTGGAGTCCACCAAATGGGATCCCTTCAGGCACCGGATGGACACTGTCTACAAGAAGGAGCCGACTTGGGGTTCCACCCCGCGTGTGGCGCCGCGGACCATCCGCGTCCATGCGGCGATCATGACCGGCAACAAGCCATCCAATCCCGCCGCTTTGCCTCCGAACAACTACTCCAACAGCACCTTCGAGAATCTCTACGATGGTGGATGGCACAACACCATTCGCTTCCTCGAGAGGTTGAGCGGAGGCGCACAGTCCCCCGTCACCGTGGTCTTCAAGGGAAGCTTCGTGTGCATGTGGAGCGCTGCCACCACGGGTCTGAACGTTTCCTCCGGCAGGGCGATCCGTCCGATCGACGATTTCCTCAAGGTCGGTTACTACACGGCTCCCGTCCGGAAATGGAGCTTCGACGAGCGGTTCCGCAACCTCACGAACATGCCCCCCGCCACACCGTTCCTGGTCACGACTCCCACCTATTCGTACGTGGACCGCCGCTAGATCCTCTCGTTCAGCGAGTCTCGCGAGGGGGGGGTGGAAAAAACGCCGAAGAACATATCATCCCATCAAGATTTATTGATATATTGAAGTCATGTCCAACATCGCCGATCTCAAGGAACTCCTCTCCACCCGCATCGCCGTTCTCGACGGAGGCATGGGAACCATGCTCCAGCGGCAGAAGCTCACCGCGGAAGACTTCGGGGGAGCGGCGTACGAAGGGTGCAACGAGAATCTGATCCTCACCAAGCCCGAGGCGATCGCCAGCGTCCATCGCGCCTACTACGCGGCCGGAGCCGACATCGTCGAGACCTGCACCTTCGGCTCCACCCCGCTGGTGCTCGACGAGTACGGGTTGGGATCCAAGGCCTACGAGATTTCCAAGGCGGGTGCCGTGCTGGCGCGCGTCGAGGCCCTCGCCGCGCAATCCCGCGACGGCAAGGTGCGCTTCGTCGCGGGGTCGGTGGGGCCCACCACCAAATCGCTTTCGCTCACCGGCGGCGCCACCTTCCAGGAACTGGTGGAGAACTTCCGTGTGCAGGTGGGAGGGTTGTGGGACGGAGGTGCTGACTACATCCTCCTGGAAACCCAGCTGGACACCCTCAACACCAAGGCCGGACTGGTGGGCGTGGAGGCGGCCGCCCGCGAACGCGGAGTCGTGATTCCTGTGGCCATCTCCGAAACCATCGAGATGCAGGGCGTCATGCTGGCCGGACACTCCGCCGAGGCCTTCTACGCTTCGCTGGAGCACGTGGATCCGCTGTACGTGGGTCTCAACTGCGCCACCGGTCCGGAATTCATGACCGACCATGTCCGGTCGCTGGCTCGCACCGCACGCACGAACGTGGCCTGCGCGCCCAACGCCGGATTGCCCAACGAATTCGGCGGCTACGACGAATCCCCCGAAACGCTCGCCCGCGCGCTGGCGCGCTTCGGCGAAGCGGGTTGGCTGAACGTGGTGGGTGGTTGCTGCGGCACCACCCCCGACCATATCGCCGCGGTGGCCAAGGCCGTTTCCGGCCTGAAGCCGCGCCTGCCGGCGAAGGAACGTCGGCGCTGGGTGACGGGAATCGACATCCTGGAGATGGAGGAATCCGGGCGTCCCTACATCGTCGGGGAGCGGACCAACTCCATCGGATCGCGCGCTTTCAAGAACCTGATCAACGACGGGAAGTTCGAGGAAGCCGCCGAGATCGCCCGCAAGCAGGGGCGCGCGGGCGCGCACATCATCGACGTGTGCCTGGCCAATCCCGATCGCGACGAACGCGCCGACATGGTGGAGTTCCTGTCGCGGGCCGCCAAGGCGGTGAAGGCGCCGTTCATGATCGATTCGCAGGATCCCGCGGTGGTGGAAGCCGCCTTCCAGCTGGTGCAGGGCAAGTGCATCCTGAACTCCGTGAACCTGGAGGATGGCCCTCGCGCCGAGCGGTTCACGGGGCTTCTGAAGCTGGTCAAGCGCTACGGGGCCATGGTGGTGGCCGGATGCATCGACGAGCAGGGCATGGCCGTGGAGCCCGAGCGCAAGCTCGCGGTGGCCGAGCGTCTGCACGCGATCCTCACGGGCGAGTGGGGCATCGCCGAGGAAGACATCATGTTCGACACCCTGGTGTTCCCCGCCGGCACCGGCGACGAGAACTACCGGGGGTCGGCGGCCAAGACGATCGAGGGAACCCGTCTGGTGATGGAGCGCTTCCCGCGCTGCCAGAGCACCTTGGGCGTGTCCAACGTGAGCTTCGGTCTGCCTCCGGCGGGGCGCGAGGTCCTCAATTCCGTGTTCCTCTACCACAACACCCGCGCCGGTCTCACCAGCGCGATCGTCAACGCCGAGAAGCTGGTCCGCTACGCCCAGATCCCCGACGAGGAAAAACAGCTCTGCGACGACGTCATCTGGAACCGCGGGACGGATCCTGTCGGAGCCTTCGCGGCCCATTTCCGCGAGAAGAAGGTGGTCGCCGCGGTGGCCGCCGAGACCCTTCCTCCGGACAAGTTCGTGTCCAACTGCATCCTCACGGGATCGAAGGACGGTCTGACTGGCGCCCTGGACGCCCTCCTGGCCGGTGGTGCCCAGCCTCTGGAGCTCATCAACGGCCCACTCATGGATGGAATGGCCGAAGTGGGCCGATTGTTCAACCGCAACGAACTCATCGTGGCGGAAGTGCTCCAGAGCGCCGAGGCGATGAAGGCGGCCGTGGCCCACCTGGAACCGAAGATGGCCAAGGGCGACGCATCCACCCGTGGCGTGCTTCTCCTGGCCACGGTCAAGGGCGATGTGCACGACATCGGCAAGAACCTGGTGGAGATCATCCTGGGCAACAACGGATTCCGCGTGGTGAACCTGGGGATCAAGGTTCCGCCCGACCAGCTCGTCGCCGCCGCCAAGGAGCACAAGCCCGACCTGATCGGGCTCTCGGGCCTTCTGGTGAAGAGCGCGCACGAGATGGTCACCGCGGCGCGAGATCTTCGGGAGGCTGGAGTGCAGGCGCCCATCCTGGTGGGAGGCGCGGCGCTTTCCAACAACTTCACCGTCAAGAACATTGCCACCCAGTACGACGGCGCGGTCCTCTACTGCAAGGACGCCATGTCCGGCCTGGACGCGGCCAACCACCTCACCGACAAGTCCCAGGCCGAAGGGTTCCTCCAGGCCCACCGCGACATGGAACGCGCTCTGCTGGCCGGATCGGAAGGGCAGGCTCCGCAGGTCGTGGAATCGGCTCCCAAGGAAAAGCTGGTGCTGGTCCGCGACAACGAGCTGTTCGCGCCGCCCACGTTGGATCGGGTGGAGTGGACCCGGGCTCTTCCGGAGATCTGGAAGTACCTGAATCCGGCCATGCTCTACGGCAAGCATCTGGGCTTGAAGGGCCAGGTGGAGCGTCTGTGGGCGGAGAAGGATCCCAAGGCACTGGAGTTGCGGGAGTTCGTGGAAGCCCTCAAGGTGGAGGCCATGGAAAAGGGGTGGATCGTGCCCAGGGGCGTGTACCGCTTCTTCGCGGCCCGCGCCGAGGGCAATACCATCCACCTCTCCAAGGGTGGAAAGGTCGCGGGTTCGTTCACCTTCCCCCGGCAGTCGGACGGCTGGAGCCTGTGCCTGTCGGATTTCGTCCATCCGTCGGCTCCCGATCACGTGGCGCTCTTCTGCGTGACCTCCGGTCGCGCGGTGGCTCCAGCCGTGGAGGAACTGAAGGCCAAGGGCGAATTCCTCAAGGCCCACGCCCTGGCGGCGCTCGCATTGGAGACCGCCGAGGCCTTCGCCGAACTCTGCCACCGCCATCTTCGTCTGTCCTGGGGCTTCGCCGATCCAGCGGACCTTTCCGTGGCGGACATCTTCAAGGCCAAGTACCGCGGCATCCGGGTCAGCTTCGGGTATCCCGCCTGCCCCAGGCTGGAGGATCAGCGCGTGCTGTTCGATCTTCTCGAGCCCGCCTCCATCGGAGTGGATCTCACGGAAGGCTTCATGATGGAGCCGGAGGCCTCGGTGTCCGCGCTGGTGTTCCACCATCCGCAGGGCCGGTACTTCACCATCTCGGCGGCGGATCTGGATGCCTTCGAGGCGAAGCTCCAAGCCGGGACGGAGGGACGCTGATGGCCAAGCGGAAACCGAGCGCTCCCGTGGTGGGCGAGGAACTGGAGACCGCCATGGCGGTGGTGCGCCAACCCGCCTGGTTGCGGCGGCTGGCCTTGGGGCTGGTGCTCATGGGAGTCGTCGGGATCCTCGGCGCCGTGCCCATGTTCCGGTCCAGCTGGGCCGACCTGCCTCTGCAACGTGCGTTGCCCGCCCTGTTCCACTATCTGGCCACCATGATCTGGATCCTGGGGTCGGGGCTGGTGCTTGGTTTCCTGGCCGAGGCCGCCCGCAACGGCGAGACCTGGTCGGGCCCCTTCGCGCGCGGCGTGGCCAATCTCCTGGTGGCGGGAGGCGTGTTGGCGGGAGCGTTGATGTGGGCCAATCCGGCTTCCTGGACGTTTCTTGGCCTGGCGCTTGCCGTGCGCTGGTGCGCCCGTCCGCCGGAGGACTAGTCCTTCCGACGGAACAGGTCGGCCATCGCCTGCAGGTCGGGACGTGCGGCGGCGGCGGCCCGCAGGTTCTCCTCCTGGATGCGCTTGTACACTTCCTCCCGGTAGACCGGGACGGAAGCGGGTGCCTGGATGCCGATCCGACAGGTCTTGGCATCCACCTCCACCACGGTGATGACGATGCCATCGCCGATGTGGATGGCTTCTCCCGGCTTTCGCGTGAGGACCAGCATCAGGAAAGGATCCCGACGGAGGTGGTCCAGCGCGGGTCGTCCACCAGGATCTGCTTGCCCAGGCGGGTGCGGATGTTGATGAACAGGGGACCGGCGAGGTTGGCCGTGGAGAGCCGCATGTCGGATTGCACGGTCACGATGCTGTAGAGGAGCAGTTCCTTGGGATCCTGGACGTCCAGGCCGCGGATCTCGGAGCTGGCGATCACGGGGTCGTAGTCGGGCCGGAAGATCAGCGGATTGATGAGCACGAACTGCACCGGCGGCCCCACCACCGAGGCCATCCAGTGGAAGGGCTCGTGCTCGGGCTTGGTGAAGATGACGTATTCCTTGGTGGCTTCGAATCCGGGCATACCCTGGGGGAACGTGATCACGTCCTCCGGCTGGTAGTTCAGGTGCTCGATCCGATGCTCCATGGCCGCAGGATACCACCAAAATTCGTCGAGTGCCACTCCCGGAAGCTGCCCACCACCATGGACAGGAGTCCGATGGTCTCCTGCAGCGCTCCAGGCTCGTGGGAGGAGACCCGCACCAGCATGTGGGCGCACAGTTCGGACAGATCCCTTCCGATCCCGGATTCCTCCGCGCGGCAGCACTGGCGGGCCAGCGATAGCAGCTTCCGCAGGCGGTCCAGGTCGCCGGAGGTTCCCGCGCACAGCACGATGGCTTCGCGGAGGGCCGCTTCCAGGCACTTGCGGACCAGGTCGATGGGGCCGGCGGTCAGGACCGATCCCCGGCGATAGGCGTCGGCTCCCAGGCTCACGATGGATCCAGCAGGCCGGCCAGCAGGCGGCGTTCGATGCCCTGGAACTGGGATTCCAGCTCCGGGCGGCTCGTCTGGGACAGGGCACTGCAGATGCGCTCGGCCAACGAGAACGGGTCGGGCGAAAGATGGAGTCCGGGCGTGGAGTCGTGGCCGTGCAGGTCGGCTTCGTCGGACTTCGGGGACGGGTTCTGGTGGCCACTGTCGCCACCACCTCCTCCGCCGCCCAGGAGCGCATCCCCGGCCGAGAACTGGGCGTTGTCCTCCTGGCGGCGGACCACCATTTCCGGGGATTCGGTCTGGTCGCGCGAACGGAGCGTCTTTTCCACCACTGCCGCTCCCAGCCTCTGCTGGAATTCCCCGCCTTCCCGTCGCGACTGGTTCTGGATCTGCGCGGCGAGTTCGCCCTGCACCACGACTTGGCGCAGGTTCGCTCCCTGAAGATTCGGCGCGTCGATCCCCATGCACAGGAAATAGGCTCTGGGCGAGGCCATGGCAATCGCATTTTTCCGGATCGATGGAAAAAAACTCCGAAGACCTTCGACGTGCGGCCGCGAGGCTGGTCGGACGCGTGTTGGATCGGGAATTCCCCGATCCACCGGTGCCGCTGGACCACACCGACGGTTTCACCCTCCTGGTTGCGGTGGTGCTTTCCGCGCAGTGCACCGACGTCCGGGTGAACCAGGTGACTCCGATCCTGTTCTCCACCCTGGGAGACACCCCCGAGCTGTTGGCCCGCGCACCGGTGGACGACATCCGGGAAATCATCCGTCCCTGCGGGCTGTCGCCGGCCAAGAGCAGGGCCATCCAGGGGCTTTCGCGCCTCCTGGTGGAACGCCATGGTGGACAGGTTCCGTCCACCTTCGACGAGCTCGAGGCGCTTCCCGGGGTGGGCCACAAGACCGCTTCGGTGGTGATGTCGCAGGTCTTCGGCAAGCCAGCCTTGGCCGTGGACACCCACATCCATCGGTGCGCGCGCCGGTGGGGACTGTCCGATGGCTCCTCGGTCGAGCGCACGGAGGCTGACCTGAAGGCGCTGTTTCCAGCCTCGCGGTGGAACCGCCTCCACCTGCAGATCATCCACTTCGCTCGTCGCGACTGTCCGGCCCGCGGCCACGATCCGTCGCGCTGTCCCGTCTGCTCGGCCCTGGCCGCGAAGGGGTTTCCCCTCCACGACTGAGATCCTACCTGGTCCGGCAGTCCACCAGGAGGATGTCGGGCAGGATCGCCTGGATCGTGCCGTTGGGGCAGCCCTGGGAGGAAAAGACGTGGTTTTCCCCGGGCACCAGAGGAATGCCCTTGTCCAGCGTCCGGTTGTCCACGGTGTCCAGCCAGCTCCAGGCGACCACGCCGGATGTGACGGAATCCGTCATGGAATCGCTTCCCTGGACGTCCAGGAGCTTCCGGAGCGTGGCGGAGTCGTAGCGCAGGAGCGCTTCCAGGGACCAGTCCGTGGGGCCTGGAGCCCGGGAGGAGGGGCTTCCCAGGATGGAGATGCGGTAGGTCGCCGAGCGGGGGGCGAGGGAATCCCATTTCAGGATCCGTCCCAGTCGAGGGAGGTCGGTGTGGATGGAATCCGTGGTGGTGGCCGGTGGCCGGTCGGCTCGGCCTTCCTCGCAGGACATCGTCCCCAGAACGGCCGCGAACGCGAGCAGGCGGCGGCTCACCCGAGGGGGAGCCCCGCGTCGAGGTCCGATTTCCTCCCGGCCAACCGCAGGATGCGCTCCGAAAGCTCTCCGATCCGGAAGGGTTTGGTGAGGAAGGCGTCCATGCCCGATTCCAGGGTCCTGCGCCGTGTCTCCTCGAAGGCGTCGGCGGTCAAGGCCAGGATGGGGGTGTCGTGCCGGACCACGTCGCTTTCCGGATTGCGGATGGTGCGGGCCACTTCGAACCCATCCATCACGGGCATGTGGATGTCCAGGAGGACGAGGTCGTAGCGGAACCTGGCCAGGAAGTCCAGGGCCTGCCCTCCATCCACCGCAACGTCGAAGGTGGCTTCGAGCTTTTGCAGGACTTGGCTGGCCAGGCGGATGTTCGTTCGATTGTCCTCGGCGACCAGGATCCGCAGGCCAGCCAGGGTCCTGGCGGGGATCTCCATGATGCGGGTCTGGTTGCCGTCGTCGGGTTGCGCGATGGGGCATCGCAGGCTGAGTGTGAAGGTGGATCCCTCGCCCACCTGGCTATCCACGTCGAGATCGCCTCCCATCGCCCGGGCCAGCGACCGGGAAATGGCCAGCCCCAGCCCCGTTCCGGCCGCTCTGTGGTTCGGGATCAGGCGGTGGAAACGCTCGAACACCAGTTCCTTCTCCTGCTCGGTGATCCCCGGTCCGGTGTCTTCCACGGATACGGAGAGATCCGCCAGGCCGTCGGCCGATTTCCAACGTGCGCGGATCGCCACCTTCCCCACGTCCGTGTACTTGATCGCGTTGGAGAGCAGATTGATCAGGATCTGCTTGCAGCGGGTGCGGTCTCCCACGATGCGGGGGAAGGACGGAAGGTCCATTTCCAGTTGCAGTCCCTTCGCCGTCGCCGAGGGGCCGAGCAGCGTTGTCACTTCCTCGATGCAGGCCAGTGGATTGAACCCCTCCCGCTGGAGGGTCAGGGAGCCGCTCTCCAGCTTGGCCAGATCGAGGATGTCGTTGACCAGGTGGGTCAGGTGGTCGGCGGACATGCGGATGGCCTGCATGTTTTCCCGGACCTCGGGGACGAGCCGGGCATCCTGGAGAGCCAGTTCGGCGAAGCCTTGCATGGCGTTCAGCGGGGTGCGCAACTCGTGGCTCATGTGGGAAAGGAATTCCCCTCGGGAGCGGGCGGCCGCTTCGGCGACCTTGCGCGCGGCGAAGGCCTGGGCCAGGGCGCGCGCGTTGGCCTTCTGGTAGTAGGCGAGCATCAGGATGCTGGCCAGGGTGGCGGTCAACAGGTTGGCCTGGAAGTGCCAAGGGAAGCTCGCCGTGACGGATTGGCGGTCCAGGTGGGGGGTCCATGGCGTGTTGTTCACAAGCACCAGTTCCGCCACCTCCAACAGGTACCAGAGGACCTGCTGCCGCGGCGAGGCGATCAGGATGCGGACCGCCAGCGCGAAGGGGATGTGCAGCACCCAGGTGTTGTCCACTCCGTGGAAGCCGTCGTCGAACAGGGCGAAGGACAGGAGGAACGATCCCAGGAACAGGTGGGTGGCGAATCTCCAGTCCCGTTCCACTCCCCATCGGAGCACGGCGAACAACGCCAGGGTGGACAGGTTGAACACCCGCGACCAGGTTCCGGACCCGAAGAAGAAGGCCTGGAAGGTGAAGAACACCATGGCCACGATGGCGATCTCCGTCGTCCGCGAGAGAAGCCACTTCGAGGAGAATTCTCCGGCGGTCGAAGGGGGCGAATAGGCCAGCCCCGATGCGCTCCCTTTGGATTCAGAGGAATTTCCGGTCATCGCTCTCCACAAGGTAGGTCCGCGGAGTGGTTTTTCGCAACGACCGCTCCGGAACGGAGGGAATCCCGGGGCAAGTCGGTTATTTTTGGAGGGAATCGGGGTTGGATCTGGAGTCGGCCGGGCATTCCGGCCCCTCTCCGCCCATCGGGGAAGACCATGGATTGGATACACACATTGCGGATCGATTCCGTCGCCCAGTTCGCGCGGCAGCATGTGGCGACCATCGCGTTCGCCATGTCCACCAGCGTCGTGGTGATCCTTTCCAAGCCCATCAACGCCTTTCTCGCCAAGGTCGCGGGAACCTGGCACTTCTTCCTGCGCACCCTGCTGTACGTCCTGGTGTTCACCGCCGGCTACGCGAGCCTCAACTTCTGGACCGAGAGGATCCTTAGACAATTCCTGAGCGACCAGAAGCCCCTGCCTCTGCTGGTGATCACGGTGGCCGCCTTCCTGGGCTTCGGGATCTGGGCCGGCCAGTCGAAGAACATCAAATGAGGGTGGCCATCCTGGGAGCGGGTGCTGTCGGCGGGTACTACGGTGGCAGGCTCGCGCAGGCGGGCCACGACGTGCGGTTCCTCTACAGGAGCGAACTCGAGGTCGTCCGTGCCAACGGACTGCGCCTGGAAAGCGTGGATGGGAATTGGCAGGGAAGGGTCCAGGCCTTCGGCGATGCGGGGGAGATCGGGCCGTGCGACGCCGTCGTGGTGGCCTTCAAGTCGGCCCAGGCCGGACTGTTCCCCGAGCTGCTTCCCAAGGTGCTCGCGCCCGACGGGATGGTGGTCTGCCTCATGAACGGACTGGGACACGAGGAAATGATCGCCAAGGTGGTGGGGCCCTCCCGCGTGGTCGCCGGGGCGGCGTTCATCTGCGCCGAGCGGGGAGCGCCCGGGGTGGTGCACCATTACGCGGTGGGAGGCCTGTCGGTGGGACCGTACTTCCCCGACGGACGCGATCGGGTGGTCGCCTTCTGCCAGCGGGTGTCCGCCCTCTTCGAGGGAGCCGGGGTGCCGTGCAAGGCCATGGACGACGGGGTCGGGATCAAGTGGGGCAAGCTCGTCTGGAACGTGCCTTTCTCGGGGCTTTCGGTGTGGGCCGGTGGGATCACCACCGATCGGATCGTCTCCGATCCGGCTCTGCGCGCTTTCGCCGACGCGCTGATGGCCGAAGTCCTGGTGGCCGCCGCAGCCTGCGGGGTGGTCCTGGATCCACGCTCTCCCGCCCGAAACATGAAGCAGACCGAAGGCATGGGGACCTACAGACCCTCCATGCTGGTGGATTACCTGGCGGGTCGCCCCGTCGAATGGGAGGCCATCGTGGCCGAGCCCCTGCGTCGCGGGGAGGCCGCCGGTGCCAGCCTTCCCCGGATGCGCGAGCTCCTCGAAGGCATCCAGGCGCGGATCCAGGCCGCTCGGTGAGGGATCAGTAGCCCCAGCTTCCCTTGAGCTGGACGGCCACGAGCTTTTCCGGCCAGGACAGCGGGGCCCAGCAGGCGGTGTCGCCGAGCAGGGACGACAGGGCCGTGCGGTCGCCGGCGCGCCACAGGACGGAATAGACTTCCGGGAACAGCCTGCCATCGGCGCGAACGGCGGGCATCATGTCCCGGGCGATCCGGTGGGCGGAATCGAACGAACCATGCAGGAGCGCCATGCGCAGCGCCATGCGGAGCCGGTCGTTCTCCGGCAGGTCCGGTGAGTTCGCGAAGGCCGCCTCCAGGTCGGCGATGGCCGGATCGCGACGCGCCCACGCGGCCCATGCGGGGAAGGGAACCAGCGAATCCAGGAGCCTGAGCTCCCGGGAGACCAGGGGGACTCCGCTCCGGGCGTGCGCCTGCGCGATGTTCCGGAAGACGTCGCGGTGGACGGAATCCGTCGTGCGATACCATCGCTCCTCCCACCAGCCGACCAGGGTGTCCCAGCCGGCCGGATCCATGGCCAGGAACCACCCGGCCGTCCGCGGGGCCAGGAGACCGGGCAGGGTGACCCTGCTCTTCTGGTAGAAGGCATCCTCCGCCTGGGCGTCCACGATGGGCTGGTAGTCGGAATTGGCCGTCACGTCCCTCACCAGGAGGTTGATCATCCTGGGGGTCACCGCTGGGGCGCTGGCGACCTCGCCTGGTGCGAGTCCCTCGGCGGAAAGGTCGGCCAGCGGAGTCCCGGACGCCAGACGGGTGGAATCCGGGACGGGGAGCTGGTCGCCCGCCAGGAGGAGGATGTCGGCCGAGGTTCCCGGGATGGGGTGGAGCGCGACCTTGGGAAAGCTCGTGCGCATCGCCGCGAGGATGGACAAGAACAGTTCGTCGCGGAACTCGTAGCTCTGCAGCCACTGGGCCAGGGCGCCGTCGGGGGCCAGGTGCCGCTTGAGATCGCGGTAGAATTCGCGGGTGAACAGGCTGGAGACTCCCGATACCCACGGGTTGGACGGTTCCGACACCACCAGGTCCCAGGTGCCGCCGTGGGTGGCGAAGAAGGTCCGCGCGTCCTCGGCCCAGAAGCGCATGCGGGGATCGGAGAAGATCCTGCCGTTGCGGGCCTGGAAGTGCCGGGACATGGTGAACACGGCCGGTTCGATCTCCACCACGTCCAGGCTCGTCAAAAGCGGATCCCCCAGCAGGTAGTGGGCGGTCATGCCCGATCCCAGACCGATCAGCACCGCGCGGTAGGGGCGGTTGCGGGTGGACATCGGGGTCCAGGCCAGGGTGCCCTGGGTCAGGTTGTCGCCCGCGGCGGGCTTGCCCACCAGCGAAAGCGATGCATCGGGCTTGCCGTTGTTGCGGAGGATGGCGTAGCCGTCGGGCTTGATGTGGACGGAAACCGTCATCGCCGATCCGTCCATGCGGTGCACCACCTGCGGCTCCAGGATGCGTCTGTGCCCAATGTGCGCACGGAAGCTGCCGCGGGTCATCACGTCCGACCGCAGCGGGATCCAGGCCGCCGCCAAGAGGACCGCCGCGGCGCCCAATGCGAAGGCCGCCTCGCGGATCCTGGGACGTTCCCCCTTGAGGAGCCACAGCCCCAGCAGGGCGTCCACCGAGCCGCCGATCACCAGGACCCACTTCAGTCCCACCAGGGGCATCAGGACCAGGCTTCCACCCAGCGCTCCCAGGAGGCTTCCCAGCGTGTTCCAGGCCCAGACCTTGCCCAGGCCCTCCTCGCGGCCCGTTTCGCGGATGTGCCAGGAGGTGAGCAGCGGCAGGGTGGTGCCCGCGAAGAAGGCGGCGGGTCCCATCATCAAGAATGCGCTGGCGAACTTGAACAGCTGCGCGAAGGGAAACGCCTGCTCGGTGGGGCGCAGCACCAGGTTCAGCTCGTTGCGGGCGGTGAAGAACAGCTGGTATCCCAACAGGGAGGCCACGGCGCAGGCCGCCATGGCCAGCTGCATCCGCGCCAGTCGAAGACGCGGTTGTGGCCTGTCCAACCGTTTGCGGATCCACCAGCCGCCCAGCGCCAGACCGGTCAGGAACGCGGCGAGCATGATGTCGAAGCTGTGCGTGCTGGATCCCAGCTGGAGCGCCAGCATGCGGATCCAGCCGATCTCGTAGAGGAAGGACGAAAGGCCCGTGAAGAACGCCACCAGCGCCACGATCCCCATGCCCGGTTTGTCCCGTGGAACCGAGGGGACGGGAGCCTCGATGGAGACGGGGCCCGGATCGCGCGGCGAAAGAACGAGGAAGTAGGCCGCCAAGGTGAAGTTCAGGACCGCCGCGAACTGGAGTCCTCCCTGCAGTCCCAACCGCGGGACCAGCACGAAGGAGTTGAGCAGGCATCCCAGCGCGCCGCCCAGGGAATTGGCGAAGTACAGGCCGCCCAGGCCCTGGTGGCCCTGGTCGGGCACGCGGCGGAGGAGCCCCGAGGCCACCAGGGGGAAGGTGGCACCCAGCAGCACCGCCAGGGGCATGGTCAGGAGGATCCCCACCGCGGCCACGATCCCGCGGGCCACCAGGTCGCCGCGGCCTTCCAACACCCCGGATCCCCAAAGCCACCCCGAAGCGAGCTCGAAGAGCGGATGGTACAGGAGTGCTCCCAGCCCGATGCACAATTCCACCACGCCGTAGGCGAGCCAGGGACGACGCAGGCGGTCCACGCGGCGGCCCGCCAAGTGGCTTCCCAGGGCGAGCCCTCCCATGAACACGCACATGGACAGAACCTGTCCGTAGGTGGCGTGGCCCACCAGGAGCTTCAGGTAGTTGGCCCAGATGGACTCGTAGATCAGTCCGGCCAGGCCGGAAAGGGCGAAGAAGACGAAGACGGTTGGCATGGAGGGATTTATTTAGCTACCCCGTCGCCTTGGCGGGGGTTCCGGTGGCCGTCTTCGGAAAACTCAGCGGCGGGGGAGGCCCCAGAGAACCGGACGAGCCAGCTGGACGGGCCCACCGTATCGGCTGGCGGCGGCTTTCCTCGCGGAGAACGACCGTTTCCAGTTGTCCGAGCGGAAAGCCCTGTACCAATCCACGCCGTCGGGACAGGAGGTGGGGTTCTCGTGGCTGATTCCGGCGTGGTGGGAGGTGTCGGAGCTCGTGTAGGAGACATCCCCGGACGACAGGGACAACGCGGATTCCGTCCGCAGCCTCCTGCGGGTCACCACTTCGCGGGTCACTCTGCCCGTTTCCGTCACGGTGGTGTCGTCGATCTTGCGCAGATCGATGTCGTACCAGGTGGAATCCGCCGTCGCTCCCAGGTATCCTCCGGTCCATTGCAGGACGAGGAGGTCGGCCCACGAATGGACCATCCGGTTGGTGGTGACCAGGCGTCCTGCCTGGAAGGAAATTTCGGAGGTCTGGTATTCGCTGAAGATCTTCCTGGTGTCGTTCCACGTGGCCATCCTGGAAGCGCTGTCGTACGAGCCTTCGGGGAGGGGTTCGAGGAATCGTTCGCGCATCCCCACCATGCGGAAGGACCCCTCCAGGGAGTTGCCGGTGCCCGCGGTCCGGGCGTAGATCCATTCGGTGATGGTCGGAATGGCATCCACGCTCGTGTAGGAGGTGTCCTGCCAGTAGCTCAGGACCAAGCTGTCGCGGCGGATGGACCAGGCCAGGGTGTCCCTTGCCTTGATCGTGTCGTGGTAAATGATCAGACTGTCGGCATGGCCGCTGGAGGAAACGCCACAGTAGCGCGACTCGATGACGGAATCCCGATCGAGGAGGCGCGACACCAGCCGGTTCCCCTGGATCTGGTAGGTTCCCTGGATGGTTTCCGATCGACCGTCCATCCGATGCTGGAAGGTCGGGATGGTGTCGACGACGGTGGAATCGTCCGGGGTGACCGAGCCGATCGTATGCGACAGATTGCAGGACGTGGCGCCAGCCAGGGCCAGCCACGACAGGGCGATGGAGAGTGGAGCCAGGCGGTGATTCCGTGCGATCATGTCTGGAATCCTTTGCGTCGAAGGGTTTCGATCGGGCGATGAGCAAAGGGTAGCAACCCGCATGTTGCCTCGAATCGGAAACGAAACGAAAAGGCCCCGACCGGCGAATGCCGGACGGGGCCTGAACTCACCGCATGGTGGAGACGCAGAATCTTGCGTCCCCAACGGCCGGCTTACTTCTTCTTGGCGACCTTCTTCACGGACTTCTTGGCGACGACCTTGGCGGGAGCCTTCTTCGCCGGAGCGGCCTTGGCAGCCTTGACGGGCGCCTTGGCGGCGACCTTCTTGGCAGCGGGCTTGGCAGCCTTCACTGCCTTCTTCGCGACCGGAGCCTTGGCGGTAGCGGCGGAAGCCTTCGCCTTCTTCTGCGCGGCCAAGCCAGCCTGACCAGCGGCCAAGCGAGCGACCGGCACGCGGTAGGGCGAGCAGGACACGTACTTGAGGCCGATGTCGTGGCAGAACTTGACGGAGTGGGGCTCGCCGCCGTGCTCGCCGCAGATGCCGAGCTTGATGTCGGGACGGGTCTTGCGGCCGCCTTCGATCGCGATCTCCATGAGACGGCCGACGCCGGTCTGGTCGATGGAAGCGAACGGATTCGCCTTCACGATCTCGACCTTCTGGTAGTGGGGCAGGAACTTGCCCGCGTCGTCGCGGCTCATGCCCAGGGTGGTCTGGGTCAGGTCGTTGGTGCCGAAGCTGAAGAACTGGGCGTGCTTGGCGATCTCCGAAGCCGTGAGAGCGGCGCGGGGGATTTCGACCATGGTTCCGACCAGGTAGGGCAGCTTGGTGCCGGCGGCCTTGAACTCCTCGGCGGCCACGCGATGCACGATCGCCAGCTGCATCTCGAGTTCCTTCTCGAAGCCGACCAGCGGGATCATGATCTCGGGCATGACCTTCTTGCCGGTCTTCTTGGCGACCGCGAGGGCGGCGCGGAAGATGGCGCGGGACTGCATCTCGGAGATCTCGGGATACACGATTCCCAGACGGCAGCCGCGATGTCCCAGCATGGGGTTGGCTTCGTGCAGGGCGTGGCCAAGGGCCTCGATGCGGTCGTACGAAACGCCCAGCTTCTTGGCGAGATCGTCCTTCTGGTCCTTGGAGGCGGGGAGGAATTCGTGCAGCGGCGGATCCAGGTAGCGGACCGTGACGGGCCGTCCGGCCATGGCGGTGAACAGACCCTCGAAGTCCTTCTGCTGGATGGGCAGGAGCTTCGCGAGAGCGCCGTTGAAGTGCTTGATCGCGTCGCCGTATTCGGTCTGGAGAGCGCGGACCTTGTCCTCGTCGCCGTTGGCCTCGGCCAGCAGTTCCTTGTACTTGGCGTGCTCTTCGGCGAATAGGATCATCTCGCGGACGGAGTCGATGCGGTCACCGTCGAAGAACATGTGCTCGGTGCGGCAGAGGCCCACACCCTCGGCGCCGAACGCGACGGCGACGCTGGCCTGGTCGGGCTGGTCGGCGTTGGTGCGGATGCCGAGCACGCGGTACTTGTCGGCCAGCTTCATGACGAAGTCGTAGTACTGGAACAGCTTGGAATTCTTGGGATCCAGAGTCTTGGTGACCAGGACCTGGAGCAGCTCGGAGGGAGAGGTCTTGATCTCGCCCGCGAAGACTTCGCCCGTGGAACCGTTGATGGCGATGGACTCGCCTTCGCGGATCGTCTTGCCCTTGCAGGTGAGCAGGGCCTTCTCGTAGTTGATCTCGACTTCGCCGGCACCGGCCACGCACACCTTGCCCATCTGGCGAGCCACGAGGGCCGCGTGGGAGGAGACGCCGCCGCGAGCGGTGAGAATGCCCTGGGAGGCGATCATGCCGCGCAGGTCTTCGGGAGAGGTCTCGATGCGAGCGAGAACGACGCGCTTGCCAAGAGCGTTCTGGCGCTCGGCTTCGGCGGCCGAGAACGCGAGCACGCCGGTGGCGGCACCAGGACCGGCCGGGAGACCGACCGTCAGGAGCGAGCCGTTGGTCTGCGCCTTCTTGTAGGACTCGGTGTCGAAGATGGGCTGGAGGAGCTGGTTGAGGGCCTCGGGATCGCCGGATTCGACGGCGCGCTCGGGGCTCATCAGGCCTTCCTTGACCATGTCGTGCGCGATCTTCACGTAGGCCAGCGCGGTGCGCTTGCCGTTGCGGGTCTGCAGCATGAACAGTCTCTTCTTCTCGATCGTGAATTCGAAGTCCTGGACTTCGCCGAATTCCTTCTCGAGCTTCTTGCGGACGGCTTCGAGTTCCTTGTAGGAGTTGGCCCAGTTCTTGTCCTTGGCCATGTCGACGATCTTGAGGGGGGTGCGGACACCCGCCACCACGTCTTCGCCCTGGGCGTTGACCAGGTATTCGCCGTAGAAGATGTTCTCGCCGGTGGCCGGGTCGCGCGTGAAGGCCACGCCGGTCGCGGAGTCGTCGCCCATGTTGCCGAACACCATGGACTGCACGTTGACGGCCGTTCCCCATTCTTCGGGGATGCGATACTTGGCGCGGTACAGGATGGCGCGCTCGTTCATCCAGCTGGCCATGACGGCGGTGATCGCGCCCTGGAGCTGTTCGCGAGGATCGGCGGGGAAGTTCTTGCCCGTGAACTTCTTCACGAGGACCTTGTAGCGCTTGATCAGCTCCTTGAGCTGGTCTTCGGAAAGCTCGTTGTCGAACGTGACGCCGACTTCGTGCTTGAGGCCGTGGAGGACGCCTTCGAAGGGCTCTTCCTCGTTCTCGTGCTTCTTCTGGACGCCCATCACGACGTCGCCGTACATCTGGATGAAGCGGCGGTAGCAGTCGTAGGCGAACTTGCCGTTGTTCGTCGCGGCCTTGAGGGCTTCCACCGTCTCGTCGTTCAGACCGAGATTGAGGATGGTGTCCATCATGCCGGGCATGGACTCGCGGGCGCCCGAGCGGACGGCCACGAGGAGGGGATTCTTCTTGTCGCCGAACTTCTTGCCGAGAGTCTTCTCGAGCTTGGCGACGGCGGCATTGACCTGGGGCTGGACATCCTTGGGGAACTTCTTCCCGTTCTTGTAATACTCCACGCACACTTCGGTGGTGATCGTGAAGCCGGGAGGGACATTGAATCCGCGGCGGGCCATTTCGGCCAGGTTCGCACCCTTGCCACCCAGGAGATTCTTCTGGGTGCCGTTGCCTTCGGAAGCGTTCGCTCCGAAGAAGTAGACGTACTTGTTTGCCATGCGTTCCTCGTTGTGGGATCGATGTGGGCCACGACCACGAATTCCCGACGACGCGATTGATTTCGTCGTCGGACGGCCGTTGGCGACAGCGGGGCAAATATATCTCCGGGATTCGCAAGTCCGCCATTGCGGATCTCATTTTCCACCTTGCGGTGAACTTCCCTCGCCGCGGTCGCGACTGATGGCTCGATCGTCGGCGGCTGAACGCCTTCAGTCGCCGGGTTCCACCGGAAATCGCCATCGTGGGGAAATCGCCATGCTCGCCACCCTGATCCACCTTTTCGCGGCCGTCTCCGTGGTTGCCGCGGAATCCGCACCGACGAGATCCCTTCGGAGCGTCCAGACGTCCTACCAGGAAGGTGTGCCCGGGCATGCGGTCCTGGTCAGGAATCGCTCCGGATCGTTCCCCGCCGGGGAGTGGTCGATCGTGGATTCCGCCCGGAAGACCGTCCGATCGCGCGGTCGCTTTCCGCCCGCATCCCGATGGAACGCCCTGGCCGATTCGGCGGTCTCGCTGGATCTTCCCGCTCCTCTGCCGCCGGGTCGATACCTCCTGATCGCCGGGAAGGGCGTCCTGGGAAGCTTCGGCGTTTCGCGCGGAGTCGATCGGGATGTCTTCCGCGCGACGATGAAGGCCTTCTACCACAATCGCGCCGGGAACGCCTCGGTGGAGCCGTACGCCGACCGCTGGAAACGCCCGGCCGGGCATCCCGACACCCTCGTGCGACGCCACGCTTCGACCGGCCGGACGGGAACACTCTCTTCGCCCAAGGGCTGGTACGACGCCGGCGACTACGGCAAGTACATCGTCAATTCCGGCATCACCTGCTGGACCCTCCTGGATCTGGCCGAATCCTACCCTGGCCTCTTCGACACGCTTTCGTGGCCGATTCCCGCCGGGCCCGAACCCGCCCTCCTCCGCGAGGTGCGGTGGAATCTCGATTGGATGCTGACCATGCAGGATCAGGACGGGGGAGTCCACCACAAGCTGACCACGCTGGCATTCGATCCCATGGACGAGCTTCCCCACCAGGATCTGGCCCAGCGCTTCGTGGTCATGAAGACCACCGCCGCCACCTTGGATTTCGCCTCCGTCTTCTACAAGGCCTCGCGGGTCTACGCTTCCAAGGACTCCCTGTTCGCGTCCCGATGCCGATCCGCCGCGGAACGGGCATGGAACTGGGCGGTCGCCCATCCAGCCGTGTTCTACCAGCAACCAGTGGACGTCAAGACGGGCAAGTACGAGGACACGATCCTGTCCGACGAACGCCTGCTGGCGGCCGTGGAGCGACGCGCTTCGGGAGGGGAGGAAGCCGTCTGGCTGCCGTTTCGGGAGCATCTGGACCGATCGCGTCGCGAAGCCTCCTGGCAGGACGTGGGAGCCTTGGCGCTCCTGGGAGTGATCGCGCACCCCAAGGCGTTCGGGGCGGACACCGCGATCGCGATGGGGCGCCTCCTGGAGCGGGCCGGAGTGCTCCGGGACCGGGCCGAGGCCACCGCATTCGGGGTCTCCATCGATTCGTCGGAGTTCGTGTGGGGATCCAACGCGGTGCTCGCCAACCAGGGCATCCTGCTTCTGGAGGCCTTCCGGCGAAGCGGGGACTCCACCTGCCTGCGCGCCTCGCGGCGGAACCTGGACTACCTCCTCGGAGTCAACCCGTTCGACTCCTCCTTCGTGACGGGAATCGGGATCAGGCCCGCCCGCAACCCCCATCATCGGCCCTCCGTCGCCGACACCATCGCCGATCCCGTGCCGGGATTCCTGGTGGGAGGCTCCCATTTGGGAGGCCAGGACGTGGGGCCCAATCCCTGGCAGTGTCCGGACTACAGGATTGCGAGTGCGCCTGCGCTGTCGTGGACCGACCGGAGCTGTTCGTACGCCACCAACGAGGTCGCCATCAACTGGAACGCGGCGTTGGCTGGACTGGTCGGCGGATGGCTCGCCCTCCGTGAATGCGCGGGAGGATGCTACTCTGTAGCTCGATGACGGAATCTCCCATTCAGCTTCGCACCCGCCTTTCCGTGGTGGTGCACCTGCACGACCCGGGTTTCCTGGCAGACGACGAGATCCGTCGCCTGTCGCTGGCTCCACTGGAGACCCTCGTGGGGATCCTCCAGCGGCACATGGACGTCCGGTTCGCGTTGTACCTGCCGGGCCGGGTCCTGGAGAGCGCCGCCCGTTCGGCGCCCCGGATCCTGGACGTTCTGCGGCAGGCGGGGGCGTCCGGACGCATCGAGTGGCTGGGGGGCGGATACCACGATCCGCTCTTCTCGCAGATTCCCGACTCGTCGCGCCGTTCGCAGATCCAGATGCATACGGGGGCCTTGCGCCAGCACGTGGGCGGCGAGCCGCGCGGCGCATGGCTTCCGGGATTCGTCTGGGATCCCAGCCTGGTGTCCGTCTTCCTGCAGTCGGGCTTCTCCTACACCGTGCTGAAGGACCACCAGATCCCCACCGCGGAGGAAGCCGCACGGCTGGGATGGTACCTCACCGAGGAATTGGGTGTTCCCTTCCGGCTCCTGGCCTCCCGCGAATCACTGGGGGCGCTGTTCCGCGCCGGGGCGGTGGAGGAAATGCTCCGGCTGGCGACCGTTCCGCCCGGCGAGGGCCTGGAGCCCGCCGGGGGGCTCATCGACGTGCCGCTCCTGGCGTCTTCCCGGGAGGGGTTCGAGCCCGTCCACCTGGAGCGGCTGTCCGCACTCGCCTCTTTGGTGGCCGGTCCCGACAGCGGGTTCGAGCTGGTCCTGCCGGGCGAGGCCATCCGCAAGGGCGAGCCCCTGGGGATCGTCTATCCGCCGCCTTCGGCTTCGAGGGCCTACTGCGAGCCCGGGCCGGGTGGCGGTGTGCGCGACCTCCTGCGCCGCCAGAGCTGGGCGAATCTCTGCCACAAGCGGATGCTCCACCTGCTGGCCAGGTCGGAGCAGGTTCCCGGCCCCAAGGTCCGCGCCCTGGTGGCCGATTCCCTCCTGCAGGCCCAGAACGCGAGCTTCTTCCGCGACGCCGACGAGGCGGGCGGCATCCGGTACCTGCGCGACCGGGTGAGGTTGGGGTCCCTGATCCTGGATGCGGAATCCGTCCTGGACCAGACCTTCCCGGACGATTCCGTGCAGGTGGATGCGCTCGATCTCCTGTGCGACGGCGCCCAGCAGGTGCTGGTGCGCAATTCACGGGTGTCGCTCCTGGTGGAGCCCCGCCGGGGCGGACAGCTGAGTTCGCTGGATTTCAAGCCGCGGCTGCACGCCTGGGGATGCGCGCAGGGGCTTCCGGTCCTGTCGGAATCCTTCCACGAGATCCTGCCCACGTTTGAGGAGACCCTCGCCTCGGAAGCGGGAGATTTCGCCGGGAGGGCGTTCGACGTCCAGTTCAAGCGCGTCGGGCAGGACCTGCAGGTGATGCTGAACCGATCCGGGTCCCTGCGCCTGGCCCAGGTTGACCATCCCCTCCTGATGGAAAAGACGTTCACCGTCCGTTCGGGGAAGGCCCACGTGGCGGTCACCTACAAGCTCACCAACACCGGATCCCATCTCCAGCTCTTCGGATTCCGATGCGTCCTGGGCGTGGCGCCTTCCGACGGCGAGGCCGGCGACCAGCGGCATCGCCTGGAATCGCAAGGTTGGACGGATCTTGTCACCAGTGTGCAGGCGGATCCGGCGAAGGGATGGGAGATCTCCGATCGATCCGCGGGGCAGATGCTCTCCTGGGAGGTCGCCAAGGCGGGGCGGATGGAGGTCCGTCCCATCCTGGTGCGGCGTCCCGGACAGAGCGAACCCGGCCGGTTGGACGGCATGGCCGCCGAGGCCTTCTGGGAGGTGCGTCTGCCTCCGGGGGAATCCTGGTCCCTGATCTCCAGGATCGATCTTTCCACGGAGCGGCGCCGATGACCCCCGAACTCCTGGACTTCTCCCTCTACGAGACTTCCGGCCTCCTGGTGATCGCCCCTTCGGGGCGACTGGACGGAGCGATGGGTCTGGCCCTGCGCGAGAAGGTCCAGACCTTTTCGCCCGACAGCCGCTCCCTGGTGCTGGACCTCCTGCGGGTGGTCGCGGTCACCGACGAGGCGGTGCTGCAGATTCTGTCTCTGGAGTCGGATCTGCGCGGAGCCGGCGCGGAGATGGCGATCCTGTGCACCTCCGAGGAGGTGCTCCAGAGGTTGAGTCCCTGGCGGAACCTGTTCAAGGTCCATCCGAGCCTGGCGAGCCTCCTGGCCACCGGGTTCCAGGAACGCGGGTTCAAGTGGTCGCGCCGCACCGGATTCCGTCTGGCCGCTCCGGTGGCCGTGGGTCTGGGATTGCTTCTGGCCGGCTGGATGGGCACCTTGATGATCCTGGTGATCTGGCAGTTTCGGACCCTGCAACGCGATGGCGCCGAGCTGGAGCGCCTGCGAGGCGACCAGATCCGCGCGGAGCGCGAGATCAAGGACTACGAAGCCCGTCTCAAGCCGTTGGAGGATCTGGGGCTCCTGGACGCGCCAGGCAAGGCATGGAACCGCCGACGCGGTGGATCGCAGGTCGCCGATACCACCGTGCGCGATTCCGGCGCCGGACCGACCGCCACGGTGGCCGACTCGGCGCGATGAGGCGGATCTGGACCCTTTCGTTCACGCCCACGTTGGTGGGAGCGTTGGCCTTGGCCGTGCTGTTCCTGGGCGATACCATCCTATCCATCGCCTTCGGGGCCAAGATCACCTGGACGCGGCGGGAACAGGCGCGGGTTTCCACACGCCTCGATTCCTTGGACCGGACGTCGGATTCCCTGCGGAGAGTCGATCGGCTGCGCTCCGTGCTGGTCCGCGCCTGTTCCGGCAGGATCGATCCCGGGGATGCCACGATCCTGGCAAGGGAGATCGATTGGAACGCCAGGCTCTACGATTTCGATCCGCTCCTGATCCTGGCCGTGGTGCTCACCGAAAGCGGCGGGCAGTTCGAAGCACTGGGGCGGCATTCGGGCGGGAATCTGTCCGGAGCGGTGGGAGTCATGCAGATCCAGCCCATCACCGCTCGGGCCATGGCCGGAGAGTTGGGCCTGGATCCTCCGGTCTCGGAAGACCTCCTGGATCCGTCCTTCAACGTGCGCATCGGGGTGGCCTTCCTCCTGAAGATGGTCCATCGCTACGGAGACCTGCGCATGGGAATCCTGGCCTACAACATGGGGCCGGTGGCGCTGGAGAATCGTCTGAAGGGAAACGAGGCGTTGCCCCAACGCTACGTGCAGGTGGTGATGGCCAACTACCGCCGCCTGCGTTCGTTGCCCCCGTAGACCCGGGGAATTTGCGGTTGGGTGCGGTGGTCTCGTGGTTAGATTGGAGCCATGTCCGGTTCCCGAAAATCCCGCTTGAGCCAGGTTGGCGGTTCCAAAGGGTTGGTGGACCACGACAGCGAGTTGCGACATCGCCTGATCGGTTGGTTGCAGATCAGCACGCTGGGTGTGCTGGTCCTGGTCGTCCTCCTGCCCATCGTCATGAAGGTGGAAGGCGGCCCTCGGACGCTGGTGATGCCCGGGGTGCTGGGCGTGGGGCTGCTGATCCAGCGCATGTTCTGGATGAGGTATCGCGATGTGGCCGCTTCCCACGTCTGGCTCGGCACGCTCACCCTGGGTTGTTGGGCGCTGGCATTGGTGAACGGTTCGGGCAGCCCCGGGATCGGACAACCCATCCTGATCACCATCATGGCCGGATACCTGCTGGGAAACCGCGCCGCATGGGGCTACGCGATCGTATCGCTCCTGGCGATCTGGGTCGGAACGGGATACGAAGCCTTTTTCCTATCCGGGAGGTTGGTGGCTCCCTACCAGATCTGGGTGAAGGTCTTCGTCGTGTTCATGAGTGTCAGTGCGCTTTGCCTGGTCTTCCCGTTGCGCGGATACTTTTCGGCCATCGCGTTGATGGAATCGGAGCGAGCCTCGCTGGACCAGGCCATGGAACGATTGCGTCGACGCCAGGAAACCCTCCAGACGGAGATCCATGAACGGACGGCGGAACTGTCCCGCGCGAACATGGACCTGGAGTCCTTCTCGCATTCGCTTTCGCACGATCTCCAGACGCCCATGCGAGCCATCCACGGCTATGCCCGGATCCTTTCGGAGGGGAATCTGGATGCCGGTCGCAGGAAGGAGGTGGACCGCCTTCTCGAGCAGTCTGCGCGGTTGGGTGCCCTGTTGGACGAGACCCTCCGCCAGAGCCGGGGTGCCCGGGAATGATCGGTCGGCTTTCTCTGGATCTTGCGCGGGAGCGGTACCTTCGCATCACTTCCTTGCAGATCCTGGTCCTGGCGGCCGGACTCGCTCTTTCCTCCATGCTCGGATGGATCGGCTCGGTCTGGGCGGACTCGGCCTTGGCGATGGCGGTTCCCGCCTTGCTGGTCAGGATCTTCGCGGGTCGTGGCGAGGGGAGGGGCAGATGGGCCTTCCTGGTCTCCTTCGGCCTGGTCTGCCTGGGAGTGCCATGGACGGGGCAGGGGATCTACCACCCGGTGCTGTTCCTCACCCTGGCCTGGATCCAGGCCGCTGCGTTCCTCTTCGACAACCGCCTGGCACTGACCATCGTGATCCTCTCCCTCCTGGACATCGTCCTGCTTGGGGTCGCCGGTTCGCGGGGGCTGATCCACGCCGAACCGGCACCGGCGATCACCATGCTCATGTGCGTGACCCTCACCGTGATCCACGTGGGGTTCTTCGTGGGTTCGCCGCTGGCGGTGGTCCGGCGGCTGCTCACCATCGCATCCACGGACCTTCTCGCGCGTCGTCGGAACGAGCAGCGCCTGGAGGAACTCACCAGGGAGCTGGAAGAGGCGGTGGAGGAGCGTCGCAACGAGCTGGCCCAGGCCAGCGAACGGTTGAGCGAGGCGGTCGATTCCGTGGCCCATCGGTTCAAGGACCCGATCGAGGATCTCAGGCGGACCACCCAGACCTTGATGGAATCGTTGCCTGAATCCGGCGAGGAAGCGTGGATGGCCGAACGCATCCGTTCCAGCGCCGAGCGGATGGAGCGGATCTACTCCTCGTTCCTGCGGTTCTGCCGACTTGGCGCGGGGAGCCTGCAGCGCGAGGTCATCGACGGGAAGGCGCACGAACGCATGATCCTGGAAGTCTGGTCGGAAATCCGCCAGGCGCATGCGGACCGGGCCTTCACGTTCCTCCTGGATCCGCTTCCCTCCTGCGTCGCCGATCCCGACCTGTTGCGCCAGGTCTGGCAGAATCTACTGTCCAACGCGGCCAAGTACACCGTGGACCGCGAACTCGGCTGGATCCGGGTGGGCAACGACGGATCCTGGTTCTTCGTGGAGGACAACGGCAAGGGGTTCGACATGGAATGGGCCAACCAGCTCTTCGGGGTCTTCTCGAGACTGCACGCGGACCAGTCCATTCCCGGCGACGGCATCGGCCTGGCGATGGTCCGTCGCATCGTGGACCGCCACGGAGGCGAGGTCCACGCCGAAAGCCGGATCGACCAGGGAGCGACCTTCCGCTTCCGCATCGAGCCCGTCCCCGCCGTCCCCTGAGCCGATCTACGGTCCAAACGGGTTCCACGCGTTCCGACTCTCCCCGTCCAAGACCCGGGAGTCTACCTTTTGCGTGCTCCACCATCCATCCATCACCATTGCATCGGAGACCATCATGAAGAAGCCATTGCGCGTCGCCATCACCGGAGCCGCCGGTCAGATCTGCTACAGCCTGATCCCCCGCATCGCCTCCGGCGAGATGTTCGGTGCCGACCAGCCCGTGATCCTCCAGCTTCTGGAAGTTCCCTTCGAGAAGCCCCAGCAGGCGCTCAAGGGCGTGGCCATGGAGCTTGACGACTGCGCATTCCCCCTCCTGCAGGGAGTGGTCCTGGCCGACGATCCGATGGTGGCCTTCAAGGATGCCGACTGGTGCCTGCTGGTGGGATCCAAGCCCCGCGGACCCGGCATGGAGCGCAAGGACCTGCTCCTGGACAACGGCAAGATCTTCGTGGGCCAGGGCAAGGCCATCGACGCCGTCGCGGCGGAAAACGTCCACGTGGCCGTGGTGGGCAACCCCTGCAACACCAACGCGTGGATCTGCGCCATGAGCGCGCCGCGCGTGCCCAAGAAGAACTTCTCGGCGATGACCCGGCTGGACCAGAACCGCGCCATGAGCCAGCTGGCCGCGAAGGCCGGAGTCCACTCCAGCGCCGTGACCGAAGCCATCATCTGGGGCAACCACTCCGCCACCCAGTACCCCGACTACTACAACGCCAAGATCGGCGGCAAGCCCGCTCCCGCGGTGATCGGCGACGAGGCGTGGGCCAAGGACGTGTTCATCCCCACCGTGCAGAAGCGCGGCGCGGCCATCATCGACATCGCCGGCGCATCCAGCCGTTTCTCCGCCGCCAACGGTCTGATCGACCACGTCCACAGCCTGGTCACCCCCGGTTCCACCGTCCACTCGGTGGCCGTGTGGTCCAACGGCGACTACGGCATCGACAAGGACATCATGGCCTCCTTCCCGGTGCGCACCACCGGCCATGGAGAGTGGGAAGTCGTCAAGGGATACGATCTCAACGCCTTGGCCAAGGAGCGCATCGCCCTCTCCGTGAAGGAACTGAAAGAGGAGATCGCGGTCGTCAAGGAGATGCTCGGCAGCCTCTGATCCATGGCGTGTCTTCGGCGCCTCCGGGAACCGACCTCCCGGAGGCGCTTTTCGTTCCTACCAGGACAGGGAATCGACGGCGAGGGCCCGGTCCAGCACCAGAAGGTGCGCCAGCCGCAGCCCTCCGCCGGTTCCGATCGCGCAGCGGACCCGTCTCGGTTCGATGCGCGGCCGCACGCGTTCGAAGAGCTCCTTGCCGTCGCGCCCGATCCTCAGGCGTTCCGCGTCCCAGGACACGGTCCAGGTGGAGAACCTTTCCAGGTTCCCCGCGGGGGTCTCG
>Ga0116170_10000420_pt1 | contig 44770 bp, 45 predicted proteins | sample AD_JPNHW1_MetaG_FD_89797 | JGI IMG/M metagenome (GOLD analysis project Ga0116170, IMG submission 89797) | Active sludge microbial communities of municipal wastewater-treating anaerobic digesters from Japan - AD_JPNHW1_MetaG | ecosystem: Engineered > Bioreactor > Anaerobic > Digestate | place... | reverse complement strand
TCATACCGATTGTCGGAAATGTTGCTGAACACTGCACAGCAATTGTTATGGCTATTAAAAACAAAATGGATATTGCAATTGAAATTTCCGTAGGTTCAAGCTTACAGGTTGCACTGTTTGTTATGCCGCTTCTTGTTATTTTAAGTCTTATATTTACTCCGATGAGCATTATCTTCAAGCCAATAGAGCTTTTTATTTTCGGAGCAAGCGTTCTTATTGCAGTCCAGATAGTATCCTCCGGAAAAACAAACTGGATGGAAGGTTTAAAGCTTATTTCAATTTATATTATAGCTGCTGTAGGATTTTTCATCATAAAATAATACAAAATTATTCTGATGAATTGCATGGTAAAAATCCCGAACAATTTAATGATATTATACTTGTAAATATGAATTGTTTTAAAACACTTGACGTATAATATTAAATGTGATATTATTAATTAATATGTGACATTGAAACGAGGATAGAATCCTCGTTTTTTAATTTGAAAGGAATAAAATATGCAATTTAACGAACTAAACATTCAGCCGGAAATATTAAAAGCAATTGAGGAAATGGGCTATCAGACGCCATCTGAGATACAGGAACAATCAATTCCCGTTCTTTTAGAAGGGAAAGACGTTATCGGACGTTCAAACACGGGTACAGGAAAAACAGCGGCATTCGGGATTCCCGCAATTTCCGCAATTTCAAGGGATGTAAACAAAGGTATAGAGGTTTTGATTCTCTGTCCGACGAGAGAGCTTGCAATGCAGGCATGCAACGAGCTTAAAAAGTTTTCAAAATATATGCCGTGGGTAAAGCCATGTGCGGTTTACGGCGGCGCAAGCATGGAAAAACAGATTTTTGAGCTTAAACGCGGCGCGAATATTATTGTGGGAACTCCCGGCCGAGTAATGGATCACATGGACAGACGTACGATAAAGCTTAATACTCTCCGTGAAATTATTCTTGACGAAGCGGACGAAATGCTTAACATGGGCTTTCGTGAGGACATAGAGGAAATTCTTAAAAAAGTCCCCGAGGAAAGACAAACAGTATTGTTTTCGGCAACCATGCCGCCTGCAATTCTTGCAATAACAAAGCTTTATCAGAAAGAGCCTGTTTTAATTAAGGTTGAAAATAAAACGAGAACTGTCGATACCGTTGAACAGTTTTATTATGAAGTTCCGATGGGCAGAAAAACTGACGCTTTACAGCTTCTTCTTCTTGTTCATGAGCCGAGCCTTTCTATGATTTTCTGCAATACAAAATCAATGGTTGACGAGCTTACGGAAACACTTTGTGCAAAAGGCTTTAAGGCTGCCGGAATTCACGGCGATATGAAGCAGTCACAGCGAACACAGGTTATGGACAGGTTTAAAAGCGGAAAAACACCTATTCTTATTGCGACTGATGTTGCCGCAAGAGGAATTGACGTTGAAAATATTGATGCCGTATTCAATTTTGATCTTCCTCAGGATACTGAGTATTATATCCACAGAATAGGAAGAACCGGAAGAGCGGGAAAAACAGGTGCGGCTTATACCCTTATAAGCGGAAGAAAACAGGTTTATCAGCTCCGCGACATAATGAAATCGACAAAAGCAGAAATAACCGAAAAGCCGCTTCCGAGTACCGATGAAATCAAACTTAAAAAACTTACAAAAATCACGGACAAGGTTAAGCTTGCGATAGACAGTGGAAAATGCGATGAAGGCAGCGCACTTTTATCTCAGCTTGTTTCACAGGGATATTCTGCAGAACAGGTTGCCTCAGCTATGTTAGGCCTTAAAGCAGCAAAAGAAAACAAGGCTCTCCCCGAATTTGTCAGAGCCGTTCCGAGAGAAACCGCAAGAGGAAATGTAAATACTGTAAAAGTATATCTTTCAGTGGGAAGACAGCAGAAAATCGCCCCTAACTTTATCCTCGGTGCGCTCGTTGATTCAACGGGAATGACGGGAAAATCCTTCGGAAAGATTGATATTTATGACAAATTTTCAACAGTAGAGGTTCCTGAAACGGACAGCGACCACGTTATAGATTCAATGAATAACGGGAAAATAAACGGAAACAAAATTACCGCGAGAATTTTTGACAGCAAAGATAACGTTAAAAAACAGGGCGAGGGGTCTAGATCCAGAGATGACAGAAGATCTTCTTACCGTCCAAAACGTGATTCAAAAGACAGAAATGTTAACCGCGGAACAAAAAAACATTACTAATTTTCAAAATAATATCTTTATTTTATTAAATAAATATGTTATTATTACATTATAATTTGTGCTTTGGAGTGACGCTGAATGTTTTTTGTAAAAGATAAATTTTATAAACAGTTTAAAAATATTCTTAATAAAAAGAATTTTCAGGTTGTCAGGAAAATTGAAGAAGATATTTATGAAATATCTTCAGGCACAGTATCCTTTAATATTGATGTGAGAGATGCACGGCGTGATTATGAGTATGGGCGCAACTCCAAAACAATGGAAAATCTTATTTCACGGCTTGAGCTTGACTTTATTTCAAAATATAAGCTTGTTTCCTTTCACAATGCACAGCAGAGCCTACGAACGCTTCTTATGCGTGATGAGGACGTTTCGGAAGAATATATTTCCATGGACTTTGTTGAAAATGTAAAAAAAGTAATGGCTTTTACCACAGATGATGAAAACGTCTACCCTCTTGATTCCGAATATATAAAAAAATGGGGTGTCCCGAAAGACGTCCTGTTTAATGTTAGCGACAAAAATATGTGTGATGTTCTCAGAGCAGGCAATATAAGCGTTTCAACGATAGCGGGGAAAATAAAGGTTATTGAATTCTCTTCCGTCAGCGAAAAAATGCGTGCTTCAGTTATGTCATGTTCAAGCTTTAAAAAGCTTGTTTCCGAAAAGCTTGGCGCGAGATTTCTTATCGTAATTCCGTCATCAAGCTCCATTCTTGCCGTTGAAGATGTCAGAAACGATATAATCGAAACATTCGGACCTGTTGTGGTTCAGGAATATAAAAAAGCTAAAAATAAACTTTCTACAGACGTATTTTTATTTGACTCGAACGGTATTTCCGTTGCAGGACGTTTCAGCGTCCCCGAAACCGCCGTGTCAGTTTAATTCATAATTAAGGAGAATAAGTTTATGAAGAAAAAAGACAAGCCAATGATTGCAAGAATAGCGGTTCTTGCCGTTGCCGCAATAATGATTATCGGCGTTTTAGTTTCCGCACTAAACAATATCAATGCGGCGGAAGCAACCGAAGTCGTAATTGACAGCTTTACATCCGGTCAGCTTAACTCGGCGTTTGATGAAAAGCGCGGAAGCCTCGATATAAACAATATTACTTCAGTAACGGTAAAATCCGGCGTGCTTACCTCGGACGACCTTTCCGTCCTCAAAAACTTAAGCAGCTGTGAAAAAATAGATTTGTCCGGTACCACTCTTGAAAGCAAAAAAATTGACGATTACAGCTTTAGTGGGAGATCGCTTACTTCAATAAAGCTTCCGAAAAATGCCGAAATCATCGGTGCAGGTGCTTTTTCGGGCTGTGGACTTTTAAATGAAGTAATTTTCCCCGATACACTTAAAGAAATCGGTAACAGGGCGTTTGAAAGCTGTTCGGCTTTAACGGAAATCATCATCCCCCAGAACATCGTAAAAATCGACGAATGTGCATTCAGAAGCTGTTCAAAGCTTAAAAAGGTAGTAGTTAAAGCCCAAACGGCTCCCGAGCTTGTCGGTAATGAGGTTTTCGCCAGTGATGCGAAAATTGAAATACCCGGGAACGGAAGCGGCTATGACGAGTGGAAAAATATCGTAAAGGGAAGCAATACTTCCGACGATTCAGTAGCTGAAACTTCATCAGAAGCTTTGACTGAAGCGACATCTGAAACAAGTGCTGAAATATCACAAACCGAGGCTGTAACTGATTCAGAAAATAATTCCGATCCTATAGTTGTTTCAAAAACAATAAATTTCTCCATGAGCAGCATAATTGCAATAACCTCTGTGATAAGCGTTATTGTTACAGCGCTTATATATACGTTAGTTATCGTTCTTATACATAAATTAAAGAAGCCTAAAAACCAGTAAATAAAAAAGAGCCTTAGGCATATTTTTATATTATTTTAGGGCACCGTTCACTTGTGGAACGGCGCCCTTATTTATTCTTATATCGTTACTGTCATAACCGCTGTTATCCATCATTTATCTTGCGGTTGCTCGTCAGCGTTGCTCTGTTTAGATTCCCCTTCGTATTGACAAAAATTTCGATATTAATCTCCATTTATGCAGTTTTTATTTTATTTTTTTGTAATTCTCATTGAAATATCAAAGCATTTTACTGAATGCGTAAGCGCCCCGAGAGAAATTATATCAACGCCCGTTTTTGCGACTTCGGCTATATTATCATGCGTTATGTTGCCCGAAGCTTCGAGCTTTGCTCTATTGGCGGTAATCTCAACCGCTTTTTTCATCGTCGGACAGTCCATATTGTCAAGCATAATTACGTCTGCACCGACTTTTAATGCCTCGTCAAGCTCCTCAAGGGTTCTTACCTCAACCTCTATTTTAACCATGTGCCCGATTTTTTCTCTTAATGCATTCACGGCGTTGGTGAGGCTTCCGTAAGCGTCGATATGGTTGTCTTTAAACATTGCCCCGTCGGAAAGGTTAAAGCGGTGATTTTTCCCTCCGCCAACGGTTACGGCATATTTTTGTAATGCCCTTAATCCGGGGAGAGTTTTTCTCGTATCGGCAATTGAAGCGTTCGTCCCCTCGACAAGCTTTACGCATTTATTCGTGGCTGTCGATATTCCCGACATATGCTGAATGATATTCAAGGCTGTGCGCTCGCCTTTTAAAAGTGATTTTGTGCTTCCACTTAGCTTTGCGATAATATCACCTTTTTTAACGGGCTCACCGTCTTTTATAAGGATTTCGGTTTTCACCGTTTCGTCTAAAAGATAAAAAACTCTTGCGGCAATATCTATTCCGCATAAAATCCCCTCGTCCTTTGAAACAAATACTGCGTCGGAAAGATGACCGTCAGGGATTAAATAATCTGTCGTAACATCAATATAGTTAATATCCTCAGTTATTGCTTTTTTTATTAGATCATCAATATAAAAGTCAGGAATTTTCATTTTGTCCTCCGGTTTTGATTATATTTCTTATCAGTGAATAAAGTCCTCTGATTATTAATGAGCCGGTATTGCCTATCGCGCCCGCAAAAAATATAAGCCCCCAAAGCTGATCCCAGCCCTCTAATGTAGCAACACCGATAATCCCTGCAGCAACGTATAATAAAGTAGGTATTGCATAAGTGCATATTATAAGCTGACTAAATTTTAATATATTCTTTTGGATTATAAAGCGTTCGGCAAAAATAAAAATCAAGCTGAGCAGAATAATCGGAATGGCAGCAGAAACAACAACAGAATATCCCATTATTAAAAGAAACAGCAAAAGCCCGCCGAATACCAAGCCTGACCATAAAACGCAAATAGCCGTACCTATCAGAACTTTTTTCAGCTTATTCATAATTGCAGCCTCCTATAAAATGTCAGTAGCTTCCTTCAAAATAAGATATGCAACAGTCGCAAGAGATTTTGCCTCGATATAATCGGCATTAACAATATAATTTCCCTCATCAAGGAGAGATTTTATTTCCTTTACTCTTTCAAACCCTGAAATAAGCTCAGCTTCATCCGGAATAACAAAATAAGCCGTCTGCATGATTTTTCTGATTTCAGTTCTTAAACCGTGCGGGATATGCTCTGAATTATTCTTATGGATAAATTCATATTCTTCAAATCCCAGAGTATTTGTTTTAGCCTTTTCATTTATATCCAGCGCCGCCTGATGAGAAAAAACAAGCGCTTCGAGAAGAGAGTTACTTGCAAGGCGGTTGTTCCCGTGAACACCCGTATGTGAGCATTCGCCCACCGCGTAAAGACATTCGATGTTAGCCTGTGCCTTGGTGTTTACGTTAATTCCGCCCATAAGGTAATGCTGACAGGGGAAAATCGGGATGAGGTCCTTTGTCATATCAAAGCCTTGAGCGAGAAGATTTTTATAAATCATAGGGAAACGCTTTTTAAGAAAGTCGCTGTCCTTATGGGTAATATCAAGATAAAACTCTTCGGAGTTTGTTTTTTTGCTTTCCTGAATTATTGCATGAGAAACAACGTCACGCGGTGCAAGCTCAAGACGCTCGTCATAATTTTGCATAAAGCGTTCGCAGTTGCAGTTTCTAAGATATGCGCCCTCGCCCCTTACGGCTTCGGAAATCAGAAAACATTCTCTTGTATTCCTGTTGTTGAATGCTGTGGGGTGAAACTGTACAAGGTGAAGATTTTTTATTAGTGCACCCATATCATAAGCCATAGCAATCCCGTCGCCTGTTGCTATTGCGGAATTTGTGGTGTATTCATATACCCTGCCTATTCCGCCCGTTCCCAAAATGAGATAATGGGAATTGACCGTAATATGCTCGTCATTTACTAAAATATCGCTTGAAAAGCCTGTTGAGGTTTTATGAATATCGGAAAGCACCGCATTTTCACACACATCAACATTCGGAAGCTGGAGAACAGCGGCAATCAGCTTAGTAACAAGCTCATCCCCTGTCGCATCCTTATGGTGAAAAATTCTTCGGCGTGAATGTCCGCCCTCTAAGGTCTTATGAAGCGTTCCGTCGGGGTTTTTGTCAAAATCAACTCCTAAGTCGATTATATGCTGAATTTCGCCCGCCGCTTCGGTTACAAGGACCTTTATTGCCTCAATGTCATTTTTAAAGCCGCCCGCAACAAGAGTGTCATTGGTGTGAAGCTGTGTATTGTCATCAGTCGGCTTATATACCGCAGCAACGCCGCCCTGTGCAAGAGCAGAATTGCATAATTTTAATTCACGCTTTGTTATCAAAAGTATTTTAAGGTCAGAAGAGAGATTAAGAGCGCTGTAAAGTCCTGCAACGCCGGTTCCAACTATTACTGCATCATAGTTTTTAAGCATTTCAGATTTTCCTTTCGACGATAGCCGTTCTTTTGTCATAATAGATATACTTATTTTAGTATAACATATTTATGTAAATATTACACTAAACAAAATGTAAAGATTTATGGTTTTTTATTTTGAAAAGTAATGTAATTTGACTAATTTCATTGGTAAATTATTTTTTTAAAATAGTTTTAATATTAATTTACAAAACGTATAATTATACGATACGTTGAAAACTATGTGGAAAACGTTGAAAACTTCTTGAATTCAACATAAAAAGCCCCCTGTTTAAACATTTTTCAGGAGGCTTTTATCTTTATCTGCGGTATTTGACAAAGCTTTCAACACTTTCAACATTAAAAACTTCAAAAATGTTGAAAAGTTGAATTATTCCGAAGTTTTTTTGTTTATGCTGATTCCGAGAACTTTAAGGCTTTCTTCATCAACCTCAGCAGGACAATCGGACATAAGCTCAGACGCGTCCTTGACTTTCGGGAATGCCGTAACGTCCCTAAGGCTTTCGGCACCGCACATAAGCATTGCAAGGCGGTCAAGCCCTATACCCGCACCGCCGTGAGGGGGAGCACCGTATTTATAAGCGTCAACCAAAAATCCGAATTTCACCTGAATTTCTTCTTGTGTCAGTCCCAGTGCGCGGAACATTTTTTCCTGTAATTCATAGTCGGTAATTCTTATCGAGCCGGAAGAAAGCTCAACGCCGTTTAAAACAAGGTCATACGCCTTTGCTCTGACAGCGCCCGGGTCCGAATCAAGATAAGGAATACACTCGTCCATAGGCATTGTGAACGGGTGGTGCATTGCAAGCCATGTCTGACTGTCTTCGTCCCACTCAAAGAACGGGAATTCGGTTATCCAAAGGAAATTGTAACCGTCCTTTATCATATCAAGCTGTTTTGCAATTTTAAGGCGGAGTGCGCCGAGAACGGAAAGAACAGTTTTATTTTTATCGGCAACGATAAGAGCAACGTCGCCCTTTTCCATATCAAGCTTTGCAAGAATAGCTTCAATTTCGCCCTCTGTCATGAATTTTGCGAATGAGCAGTTTGGTGCATCTTCATTCCAGCGGATATACGCTAGTCCCTTTGCGCCTATTCCCTTTGCGTGCTCGGAAAGCTTGTCAATTTCTTTTCTCGTCAGCTTTTCAGCGGCACCCTTTGCAACGATTGCACGGACACTTCCGCCGTTTTCAATTGCGCCCTTGAATACTGAAAATTCACAGCTTTCAAGAACGGAGGAAATATCGGTAATTTCCATTCCAAAGCGCGTATCAGGCTTGTCTGAGCCGTATTTCTCCATAGCATCGTTATATGTCAGGCGGGGTAGCGGAAGAGGAATTTCAACATCAAGAACCTCTTTGAAAAGGCGTTTAACAAAGCCCTCGTTCATTTCAAGAATATCGTCAATGTCAACAAAGGACATTTCAAGGTCAATCTGTGTAAATTCAGGCTGTCTGTCAGCGCGTAAATCCTCATCCCTAAAGCATCTCGCAAGCTGAATATATCTGTCATACCCCGAAATCATAAGGAGCTGTTTGTAAATCTGGGGCGACTGGGGAAGAGCATAAAACTTTCCGTTATGAATTCTCGACGGAACGAGATAGTCCCTTGCGCCCTCAGGAGTTGACTTTATCATCATCGGAGTTTCAATTTCGATAAAGCCGTTTTCGTAATAATATTCTCTCGCAACCTTTGCTATTTCGTGACGCATCATAATGTTTTTCTGTAATTCGGCACGTCTTAAATCAAGATAACGGTATTTTAAACGAAGCTCCTCGTTTGTGTTTGTATTGTCGACAATTTCAAACGGCGGAGTTTTTGCCTTTGCAAGAATTCTAAGTTCATTGACGTAAATTTCAATTTCGCCTGTTTTTATATCCTTGTTTACACTTTCACGCTTTCTTACAATTCCCTTAGCCATAAGCACATATTCACTTCTGCAGGACGATGCCTTTTCAAAGATTTCCTTATCGGTTTCATCGTTGAAAGCAAGCTGAACGATTCCCGTACGATCCCTTAAATCAATAAAAATAAGGTTACCGAGATTTCTAATTTTCTGAACGAACCCGCCGACGGTAACTTCTTTTCCTATGCCCTCAACGTTCCCGCAGTAATGCGTGCGCTTTAAGCCTTTCATACTTTCTGCCATTTTTATATCTCCTTTGTTTTACTGAATACTATATTAAAATTTCAAAATTGGTATCAAATTAATTATTTTATCTCTGTCCCGCCCCATTCGATAACAGAAAAGCCCTTTCTTTCAAACGGAGTCAATGACTGTTCTTCAATGCTGATTGGCTTTTCAAGAGTCTTGTATACCATAAATATTCTTTGAATACTGTCAGGCTCAGGCGTAATGTCAAGCTTTGCGGTATCGGTATATGCTTTTCCCTGAAAGGTTATGAGGTTATAATTATTGTTCTGCATTTTTGGCAGCCAGTAAACAATAAACTCATTATATTCTTTAGGTGTAAGCCCTAAATAAGAAAGCTTTTCCTGCAAAAATTCTGAGGTATCGCTCCCCTTAACTACAAAGCCTTTGCTTAAATCATAGGCTGTATTTGAAGTTCCCTCCCAGAAAAGGTAAGAATACTGCTTCCCGTCGGCTTTGTTAATCAATGCTCCGTCAGGGCTTGCGGTAACGTCCCATATGCCGTTATACTGCGGATAAGTGCAGATAAGCTTTCCGCCAAAGCTAAGAGAAACCTTTACCTCCGTTTTTACTGTTGGATAAAGGTAAATTACAGGCTTTCCGGCGAGAAGATCGTCCAGAGGAATAGAAGAGTGTGATGTTTGTGTGCAGGTATCCGAAGTGGTTTCTTCAGAAGTGGTGGTATTTTCAGTAATTATTGGGGTTACTGAAGTAATTGAGGTAGTTACAGCGGGGGGCGCCTTCGTTACGGCGGAAGTAGTTGTCTTCTTTGTCTTTGTTGTCGGTGCTGTTGTGGCTGCCGTTAATACGGTTGTTTCAGACGAAGCCGTAGTAGCGATTGTTGTCGAAGTAACAGCCGATTCAGCTGTCGTAGTCTGAGTGGTGGTAACGGTCGTTTGTGAAGTGGTATCAGAATCAACTGGATTTCCCCCTTTTGCTTTGCATCCTGACATAGAAATCACAATGGCAAGTGATAAAAGAAAAATAGCTGTCTTTTTCAAGCTGAACACATCCTTTTGTTATACATTAATATCGTAAATATTATATGATATCAAACACCACGAATATCGCAATAAAAAATTTTGTTATACCACTTAATTTTCTTTTGCTTTTTGTTTCATTCATAATGTCACCGCCAATTATAATTTGGTCTTAAATTTTATCTAAAATTTCCCCAAACATATCCGAAACTACAATATCTGAAAATTTGTCGATAAATTTATCATCAAAGGCTATTTCATACTGCTCGCCGGTTTTCATATTTTTGAGCCTTGCGGAATTTGATTCAATCTCGTTGTCGCCGAGAACTATTGTGAACGCCGCACCGATTTTGTCGGCGTATTTCATCTGTGCCTTTAGTCCTCTGTCCATGACGTCGTATTCAACGCAATAGCCCTCATCACGAAGCGTATTTGTAAGAGAAATTGTCTTTTTAAGTGCATTTTCGCCCATTGCCGCAATATAAAGATCGCACTTCTTAGCGGAAATAAAGTCGCATTTCTGACTTTCCATAGTGAGAATAAGGCGTTCAAGTCCCATTGCGAAGCCGAGGGCAGGGGTAGGATTCCCTCCGAGCTGTTCAACAAGCCCGTCATATCTTCCGCCGCCGCATACTGTTCCCTGTGCGCCGATTGAAGTTGTCACAAACTCAAATACGGTTTTTGTATAATAATCAAGTCCTCTTACTATTTTGGGATTGATTTTATATTCAATTCCCATTACGGAAAGAGTTTCTTTCAGCTTTTCAAAGTGATTTTTACAGTCATCACAAAGATAATCAATTATTACGGGAGCATTTTTCCCGATTTTAGAGCATATCTCGCTTTTACAGTCAAGAATTCGCATAGGGTTTTTCTCAAGACGTTCAAGGCAGGTGTGACAAAGCTTATCCTTGCTTTCCTCAAAATAAGCCTTAAGGGCTTTCTGATATTCAGCGCGGCATGTAGGACAGCCTATGGAATTTATATAAAGCTCAATGTCCTTTAAACCGATTCTTTCGATAAGACTTTTTGCAAGCGAAATCATATCGGCATCGGCACAGGGCGACTTGCTCCCGAACATTTCGGCACCGAACTGGTGGAATTCTCTTAATCTCCCCTTCTGAGGCTTTTCGTGTCTGAAACAGGAAATTATATAATAAGCTTTCAACGGAAGGGCATCGTTTAAAAGTCCGTTTTCCAAAACGGCACGGACCGTTCCCGCTGTCCCCTCAGGTCTTAGCGTGTATTCAGTATCATCGTTTCCGTTTGCGGAGCTTTTTGCGGTTACGGAGTACATTTCCTTTTGAACAACGTCAGTGGTATCTCCCACGCTCCTTTTAAAAAGCTTTGTATTTTCAAATGTGGGGAAACGGATTTCCTTAAATCCGTACTGCTCCGCTGTTTCACGGGCAAGCTTTTCAACGGTATGCCATTTATATGCCTCTGCTGGAATAACATCGTCTGTTCCGCGTGGGCGTTTTGCAATAAGTTCCATAAGTCCTCCAAAATGTTAATTAATCATAAATAATAATACACCATTTGCTATAAAAAATCCAGTAATTTTTGAATTTTTACGCCGTTATCTGAGATTTTGAATTAATCATCGTTTTATAACCGATATAAAGCGAGCCGAATACCGAAAGACAAACGACCGTACAGATTGCAACCATTATCGCAATCTGATATAAAATTGCGGTTGTGGGGAGAGTCCCCGAAAGAATCTGCCCCGTCATCATTCCGGGGAGAGCGACAATCCCCATCCCAAGCATGGAATTCATAGTGGGGAGAAGTGCGGTTTCCACAGCCTTATTGACAAACGGGAGAAGTATTTTTTCAGGCGGAACACCGATATTCAAAAGCGCATCGATTTTATTTTTCTGTCCGTCAAAATTTTCTCTGAAGGTTTTAACACCAAGGCTTGCTCCCGTCATCGCATTCCCCATAATCATTCCGCTTATGGGAATAACATACTGTGGGTTAAAAACACTTTTACCGACTACAATCCCCACAAAAAACAAAAGTATAGCTATTCCCGGAACGGCAAGAGAAGCACCTATACCTATTTTAAATCGAATGTTGATATCCTTGTTTTTTGACAAAACGCGGTGTATCGCAAAAGCAATCATAATCAGGACATATCCGACCGTAAAAAGCGGGCGAGGGTTTTTAAATATATATGTCAGTATCAGCCCCGCAATAACAAGCTGTAAGGTCATTCTTACGCTTGCGACGATTAACAGCTTTGTCTGACTTATCTTACATTTTTTCATTATGGCAATTACAATCAGAAGAAGAATATATATAAGTCCGAACTGCCAGAGTTCCATTCTCACTGCGCCCTGCATGATAATTTCTCCTTTTTAATGGTTATCCTTATATTTTAATGTAAACCGAACCTTAATGCAATTTACCGCCTAAAAATTTATATCCACAGGAATCGATTTTATACGGGTAAAGCTGTCGCCGTTCCATTGATAATAATCCTTTACCCAGTCAATATATGCATGAGTTTTAAACCAATTTTCTGTTGAAGCATTTTTTCTTTTATCATTACTGCGTCTGTTATAGCTTCTGCGGTTGTACTTTCAGTAACAAGACTTTCCGCCGTCATCCCCGCCGAAGTACAGCCTGACAGCATAATCAACGCAAGTATTATCGGTATAAGTTTTTTCATAAAATTAACTCCCCCAATTAATTTATCCTTTCGGCTTTTTCATTTCTGAAACAGCTTTGTTTATGTCAATATTTTTTACAGCATTCATATCAAAGAAATTTTCTGAAATTCTAATCTCAGAATTTTCTACAAGTATAAATTTCCCGTTATCATAGGTATATATAGTGCCTGTATCCATACACCCAGTAACAAAGCAGTAATATTTATTTCCAATATAGTAAACTTTGCTCCATTTTTTATCCCATATAGGTGACAAAACCAAATCAGCTAGGCTATTGGTTTTATCCATCGCTAAAACTTCATCAATATCAAGCTTTTCACCGACAATTATGCGGTATTCCAATGCAACTGTATCAAAATACATAAAATCCCCGCTACTTTGCCATCCAAATCCAGAAAGGAAACAGTCCGACTTGTAAAACCCTCCGCGAAATCCATATAAATATACGCTTTTGCCATTCTTCACACCATATAGCAACGTTTTAGCATCGGCACCGCAATCTCCGCGTGAAGCAACAATCAGCTGTTTGGTTTTTCCATAATTCAGCAGAGAAATTTCGTAAATGTCATAATAGCTTTCCAAAAATTCAGCCTTGTTGTCAGAGCTAATATATACCATAAAGTTTCTCGTCAAAGCATAATTTTCGTAATAGAGATAGGGCATATCTATTAATAGAAATGTTTCTGTTTTACCGTCACCGTCAAAATCCTCAACAAATGCCCGATTAAAAATCGGCTTAATATTCCCGTTTTCATCAAAGTATTGCGTAAATTCTTCACCTATGAAATTTTCCTTGTTTGCTATACTATTTGTGTAATAATCGCTTTCTTTAAGCGCCTGAATAGCTTTTTCGGCAAGGTCGCCTATATCCGTTGTGCCTTTGTAATCCTTGATATAATCAAAGTCAATAAATTCATTGCCGTCAGAAACTTCGACAAAGTTCATTTCTGGTTCGGTTAATGTTTCGACAGACCCGGGAGTGGTAGTTACAGCTTCGGTAGTTGTTTGGATTTCAGTTGTAGTTTCTGCTTTGGTTGTCGTGCTTTCAGTAACTCCACTTTCCGCCGCTTTCCCCGCTGAAGTACAGCCCGACAAAATAATTAACGCAAGTATTATCGGTATAAGTTTTTTCATAAAATCAACTCCTGAAATCATCCGATTTTATGCCGACTAAATATACAATCGGGCATATTTTTCTTCATTTCTTCTCGTTGCTCAGTTGTTACGGAAGTCACTATTCCATTTATTTTAAACCATTTTAGATTTGGCAGACTATATAAAGGCTTAAAGTAATCTTTATCAGTATTATTGTAATCAGGCTCAATATAAGCATAATCTACGCTTTCGAGCTTTGATACGAAATTAATATTATCCAGACCAAAAAAATTAATCATTTTAAGATTTTTCGATTCAGTAATTCCGCCTGTATTAACGTGAATATCACCATCTAAACAAAGTTCTATAATTTGTGAATTATTAAGTATTGGGGAAATGTCAACTGTTACTTCGTCTTTACTATACAGGCTGACACTGCGAAGATTTGGAAAGTTGTTAAGCACACTAAGGTCAAAATTATTGCTTAACGAATATATGGAAATAGCGGTTGTTAGTTTATCAGTTTTTTCTCCGTTTATTATGACATATTCCTTTTCTTTTTCATCTAAGTTTGTAAATCTAACTCCGTCAGTAAGATTTGCTCCCCTGAATTTTTTAACTGCCTCGTCGATTTTCTTTATACGAACATTATATTCGTCTTCAATACTCCATATGGAGGCAACATTTACTGTTGTAACAAAATCGTACTGTGAAAGATATTTATTAAGTTCATTTTCATATGAAATTACGTCATTCCCAAAATCATCATATTTTAAAAATCCATATGGCTCAATAAGCTTTCCATCAACATAATTTTCTGTAATGTAATAATAATCAACGCTATCAGACAGCCATTCATAGTATCCACTATAATATGCTATATCCTGTTCAACAAAAAAATTATTATTGTTTGGGTCAAGAACAACCTTTTTTGCCTTAGATGTTGAATATCCTCCGTCTGACCATACTTCATCCATGATATAAAAGCAATTATTGTTTTTATCACGGTAAAGTTTTATATTTTCATCGTCACACCATACACAGCCATTGTAGACGTTTCCATTAAATAATTCAATATCTAAATGCCGAGTTCTGCTCCCAGCACTATCCCAAAAAATATTAATCACTTCTGGATAACCATTTTGATCAAGATCAGCAAGAGCATATTCATCATATGAGTCATTTGCAAGTTGGTTAAGGTATTTCTGTATTCCATCAAGCGTTGAAAAATCAGGTTCGTTATCGGCAGTTTCCGTTGTTTCAGGTATAGTTGTTATATTCGGTGTGGTAGTAGTTTTAGCCTCCTTAGTAGTTTGTGACACAGTTGTTTGGCTCGAAACCTCCTCTGTCACGGGAGCATTTTTCTCATCGCATGCACAGAAAACCGTTAGCATAAGTATCGCCAAAAATAAAGATAATTTTTTCATTATGTCACCCCATATATTTCTATAATAATGTAATTATATCCCTGAAATGATTTTGTTTCAATTGCAGAAATATTACAAATAGCTACATATTGGAATACGTCACACTTTATCTTAAATTTAATAAAAAATCAGTGTTCTTTTGCAAAAAAATATGCTACAATATTTTCGGTGATTAGATGAAAACTATAAAAATCGGAAATGTCGAAATAGAAAAAACTGCCGCACTTGCGCCTATGGCATCGGTTGCGGACAGGGCATACAGAAAAATCTGCAAGGAATTCGGGGCGGCTTATGTTGTCAGCGAAATGATAAGCTGCAAGGGGCTTTGGTATTCTGACAAAAAAACGGAATCAATGTGCAGAATTGATAACGAAGAACGTCCTATGGCATTGCAGCTTTTCGGGTGCGAGCCTGATTTTTTCGTGAAAGCTGCTGAAATAATTAAAATATATAATCCCGACATAATCGATGTAAACATGGGCTGTCCTGTTCCAAAAGTTGCGGGGAACGGGAGCGGCTGTGCGCTTATGAAAGTTCCTCAGCTTTGCGGTGAAATTGTTGAGGCACTGGTTAAATCTTCGGATTGTCCTGTTACCGTCAAAATCCGAAGAGGGTGGGATAATGACAGCGTAAACGCCGTTGAAATCGCTGAAATTGCCGAACAGGCGGGAGCGTCGGCGATAACCGTTCACGGACGGACAAAGGATCAGATGTATACCGGAAAAGCAGACTGGGGTATTATCAAAGAGGTTAAGAATGCCGTGAAAATTCCAGTAATAGGTAACGGAGATGTATTTTCGGCGGAGGACTGCAAAAAAATGTACGAAGAAACTAACTGCGACCTTGTTATGCTCGGGAGGGGAACATACGGAAGACCTTGGATTTTCAGCCAAATCAGAAGCTATCTAGCGAATGGTATTATTCCTTCAGAGCCGTCACCTGACGAAAAAATGGAGATAATGCTTCAACACGTTTCAATGATAATTGAAGATAAAGGCGAAAAAATCGGCATAAGAGAAGCGCGAAAGCACGCCGCATGGTACTTTAAGGGGCTCCCGAATTCAGCTGAATTTAGAAACCGCTGCGGCCAGCTTGATTCCTATGAAAATTTAAAAGCACTTGTAAAAGAATTCAAGAACGGAGCGGGCTTATGATAACCAGAAAATCGGCATTCACAATTGAGGCAGATATTCACGGAATGACTGTATCCGAGGCAAAAAAAGCACTTGAAAAGCTTCTGAATACGGCGGACAGTACAATTAAGGAAATCGACGTAATTCACGGCTATTCAAACGGTCAGGCACTTCAGAATATGGTTCGAAAGAATTTAAAACACAAGAGAATTGCCGCAAAAATTCTCTCGCTCAATCAAGGGATAACTACATTAAAGCTAGATGCAAAGTAAAAATCCGGCACGTTAATGTACCGGATTTTTTATACGATTTATCTGTTGTCAAGCTCTTCAAGCGTGGGAAAATGATATTTTACAGGCTCCGGTCTTATCTGTTTTACTTCGGGGATAGTCGGAGGGCGGTTGTTTATTATGGGCGTTGAGGGCTTCATTTTTATGTCCTGCGCCATTTTTTCGGAGTATTCGAGGAACGCCTCAAGATCTTCGGTCGTTGAATACTGCTTTTGAACATTTTCCTTCATGTTTATGAGATACTGAGCCCATTCCCTGAATTCCTTTTCTTCGATTTCTCTTCCGACTTTTTGAAGAAGCTCGTTGTAAATTCTGTCGCACCTTGAATCGAAGTCCTGTGTGACAGTGTCCTGTTCAGGCGGAATCTCAAATCTGTGCTGTTCACGGCAGGTTTTCCCCGTCGCGTTGACACGGTTGCAGAAATGTCCGACATAATTGTTTTCCGTCTGAAAATATTTCCCGCACATTTCACACTGCTGAAAGAAAATATTTTCTTCAAGCATTTTGTCAAATTCAAGATCAATAATTGCCTTAAAGCTTTCCGTCATATAAATTCCGTCGGAATAATTCTGTAAGGTTTCCGATGCTGTTTTTATTTCAAGATCGCTCGGACGGGGAAGATTTTTTATATATCCGAAAGCATCAAGACCTAACTGGTCACACATACATTCACTCACGTTTGAATATCTGACCTGCTGTGCATCGTCAACTATATCCCCGATTTTTTTCAGAATGGTTTTTGAAACCTTGCTGAGCATAAACGCAGAATTCGGCATAAGCTCGGCGTTATAATACCGTGCCGACGGAAGCTCTGACGACGGAAAGCCTATTTCCTTAGCCGCAACAGAAAAAGTCAGATCAAAATAGCCTTTTCGTGCCATATAAATACTTTTTGAAGCAGGCTCCCCCGAAAAAACGAATTCAAGTTTTTTTCTTGCATATTCCTGAGTGCGCATGATATTCGACCATTGATTTATCGCACGGTTTGTCTTATACTCCGAAATTCTAGAAAAAATAGCTTTTTCATAAAGATTTTTCGGAGATATACACCTTGTCCATAGCTCTTCAAGCCCAATATTTTCGGAATGACAGATGTACTCGATTATACAGTCAAGCACAATATGCTCAAAATCGGAATTTATTTTTGCCTCATAATAGGGGTGACATTTTATTATCATATTTTTAATTATGCCGAGCTGTTTTGATGAATACCCGCCCTGTTTTCTCGATTTTATCCCAAGGTCGATACACTGCTCCCAGAAATATGTGAAATCATATTCAATAAAGTGAAGAAGTGTTTTTGCAATTTCAAGCTTATAAAAGCTGTTATTGTTTTTTGTCACAAACGTTATAGTATTCATTTCCTCACCTTGTCTTTAAATTATTTTTTTCTTATTATATCACAAAAATCAATATTTTCAAACATATTTTAATATATTATCATTGAAAAAAGTTAAAAAATAAATTATAATTAATATCTAATAAATAATTCTCTTTGCGAATTTAGACATTAATTAATTATTAATAAAATAATCGGCGGTGAAAAAATGGATTTTAAAAGCGAACGTGCTGCACTTACGGGCATATCCGAAACAATAGTAAAATGCGGGGTTAGTCTTTATAATGCCGTAAAATATATATATTCTCTTGCAGCAGAGGATTTTTATAACTGCAGCATTAAAGACGCACTCAAGGTAGTTCTTAATAATATAACCGACTGTGACTCTCTTCAGGCACTCGGGCTCCGCATAAACAATAATAAATGCGGCGAAATGAATTCTGAGGAATATAACAGAATTCTTTCACTTATCGTTTTCAGCTTTGCGGTGAGAATTCCCGCATTAAAGCTTGTCAAAAACGGCGATGACACGCTGACAGAGGATCAAGTTCATGCGATTTATGAAATGGTTCTTTCAAAGGGTGCCGAAAATTATAACGAAATTATTAAGGAAAGCTATCTTGAAACGAAATACCTCGTAAAAAAGGGAAAGCCGATCCCCCCTTATTCCGCCGAATGGTATAAAACTTATATTTATAGAAATATTCCCGAGCTTTCTGCAATAACTAACAAGAATATGTTTCTTATCGGCTTTGTTGACGTTCTTTTCACAATGTTCTATTCCTGTATGGAGGAAGAGCTTAAAAATGTAATCCTGTCTTATGTATAATTAAAGTCTGCTGATATTTACCGAATTTCAAACTGTTGACAAACTATATATTAAGGTGTATTATTATAAAGAATATACAGTGTTGATAATGCTGAGATAAATAATGGACACGGATGTCCCGGGAGTGATTCAATGTATTTCGGAAGTGTGCGGTTTTTCAAAGACCTTCTCCGCTTCTTAACGGTTATGGTTATTTTGGCGCTTATCGCCGTTTCCGTTGTTTTTATTGTCAAATACAATAAAGAAAAAAACATCTCACAGCAAGCGATGAAAAATTACAGTGAGTTTTCTGACAGCATAAATATTCCCGCCGGCACAGATGTTAATGAAATTTATGCCGCGCTGAAAGAAAAAGGCTATTCCGCGGAGGATATTCTGAATGCTGTTTCCAAAAACGACCCTAAACTTATAGAAGAATTATATAAAAGTCGTTATAAAATCTACGGTGTCGATACTTCTGCCGAATACACAAAACTTTATCCCGAGCTTTATGTAACTCCGCCCAACGAATTCAAAAAGGCGGACAAGACAATATATCTTACGTTTGACGACGGTCCGTCAGAGGAAACCTTATTAATTCTGTCAATACTTGAAAAGTATGATATAAAAGCGACCTTTTTCCTGAGCGGGAGCGAAACCGAGCAAGGCAAAGCAATCATCAAAAAAATCGCCGATGAGGGACATTCTTTAGGTATTCATTCCTATTCACACGATTACAATAAAGTTTATCAGAGTCCTGATGCATTTCTTGAGGATATGGCGAAAACGTCAAAGCTTATTGAGGATGCGTCCGGTATAAAGCCTGATATTTACCGTTTTCCCGGCGGGAGCATAAATAACTATAACCGTTCGGTTTATATGCAGCTTATCGCTGAAGTAACAAGGCGCGGCTATGTTTATTACGATTGGGACGTGAGCGGTCAGGATGCTTCTGACAGCGCAAACTGGACAAGCATTTACCGTAACGTGACAAATGGCGTTAAGGGGAAAAATTCTTCAATTATACTTCTTCATTCCACAAAGGAAAGAACAGTTACTGTTCTTGAAGACCTTATAATTGAGCTTAAGAATGACGGATACAGCTTCGATAAAATCACAAATGAAATAACCCCTTCGACTTTTGGATATAATAATTAAATATTTTTTTACATAAATACTGTCGGGGTTATTCCCCGAAAGGAGAAAATGAGATGAGCTTGAAAGATAATTTTAATCAGGCGGTTAAAGAACTGTTAAAGAGGGACGGTCTTGTCGGTTCCGACCTTTCAAAAGAGGCGAAAAAGAAATCCGAACTTGACAGATATATCGACCCGCCGAATAAAATTCCTGATAATGAACCGCTGAAAAGCATAGAAGATGATGATGTTCCTCCTATGCCAGAAAATTTTGGTGCCGCCCCATATGCGGAAACGGTAAGATCAGCAGATACGGTGAAATCATCATTCACTCCGCCGCCTCAGCAGCCGTCTGCACCCCGTTCCGTTTCCTCAAAGCCTGTTGACAATACCCCGTATTTTGAAACAGAGGAAACTACAATTATTTCAAGAAACACCGTAATTGACGGTAATATACGTTCTTTTGCGAACATCACGATTGAGGGCAGCATTAAGGGCGACGTTCAGATTACAAAGAACGCGAGCGTTTCGGGTAAAGTTGTCGGCGACCTTATCTGCAACAATGCGACAATGCTCGGTTCGTCAATGCAGGGCAACGTAACCTCAAAGGGACAGGTTAAGCTTGACAGGGATTCGCTCATTTTGGGTGATATTGCCGCACAGTACCTTGATCTTAACGGAAAAATTAAGGGCAATGTTGAAATAGGCGGAAAAGCCGAATTCAAAACCGATGCTATTATTTTTGGCAATATAAACGCATCGACAATTACTGTCCTTGACGGAGCAACTATTCAGGGCTTTGTCAATACGACATTTTTACAGGAAACTGCTTCGAACGTATTCCCCGATGCAATTGCCGTATCCGAATAAGATAAATAAAATCATACAAGGCAGCGCTAATACCGCTGCCTTTTTCTTTTAGAAGAGGAGAAACATCTATGGATATTCTATTATCAGCGCATAACGTTGACTTTCGTTCGGTTATAAGCTATCCCGAAATTAATATCGAACGAGGTAAGGCAACATTTATCAGAGGCGAAAGCGGCTGCGGGAAAAGCACGCTGTTCAAGCTTTTCAATGCGGCGTTATCACCGGATCACGGAGAGATATTTTATAACGGAAAAAATATTGACGAATATAATGCGGTTTTGTTAAGGCAGGAAATTACCCTCGTTTCACAGTCGGTTTATCTCTTTGACAAAACCATTGAAGAAAATTTCAATGAATATTATCAATACCGCGGAATTGCTCCGCTTGAAAAAGAAAAAATGAAAGAATTTCTTGATATTTGCTGTGCGGATTTTTCTCTTGATTCAGACTGCAAGACCATGTCAGGAGGCGAACGTCAGCGAATTTTCACGGCAACCTGTATGTCGTTTATGCCAAAGGTATTAATGCTTGACGAGCCGACCTCCGCCCTTGACGAAAAAACATCGGAGGCTATGATGAAAAATATCAAGGATTTTTGTTTAAAAAATAGTATCACGCTTTTATGCATAAGCCACGACCCTAAGCTGACTGAAAAATTTGCGGATAATGTCATTACTCTTAATAAGGAGGAGTGATTTATGAAAAAAGTAATTATATTAATCCTTGTGCTAATGCTTTTATCAGGCTGTACTTCGGCGAGAAAAACAGCGAAAAGTGCAGTTACTGAAATCGCTTCGGAAAGTACGGAGTTAGAAACAACCGTGTCAGAAACGACTGTTATATCAGCAGAATATCCTCAAAATCAAACATACGACCCTAGAGATTATCCAGATTACATAAATCTTCTTGCTAATTTTGATTACGGCGAATATATTGGCGGGTGGTCGGATTATCTCGGCTGTTCCGCTCTTGATATGTGGCTACTTCTTGCCGATGTTGACGGCGACGGAATGGCAGAGTCTGTTCTGAGGTTTAATTCATATCACACAATAACCTGTGATTTAATTTTTAAGGTGATTGACGGCAAGGTTCAGCATATCGGTGGATATTCAAGCGGTAGAAATGACATGTCATTAAAACGTTATAAGGACAAAAACGGCAAGATTTTCGGCATTACCACCGAAGAATATGGCTTGTATGATGGGAGCAACTTTAAAGTCCTTATTAGAGTTGATTTTATTGATAATACAATAAAAAATACAGAACTTTGTGCGATTGATGAATATATTATCCCGAAATTAATTGACAATCTTCCGATAATGGATGAAAACGGCAATATATTATATGATGAAACGGATAAGTATTATTATAAATATAACACTGAAAACAAAAATGAGGTTTCAAAAAATGATTACGATAAGTATGTTGCCGACTATTTTGCGGATTGCGAATATCTTGGCAATACAGCCTTTGCCGAAAATGCAAATACACATATAGGTGACCAACAGCAAATTGCCAAATCAATTGATCCAAGTTACCAACAGGAACTGCTCGAAAAAACCGAAACAAAAAGCCATGCCGAACTTATGGGTAAGTTCAGAACCGCAATTTATGATAACTGGTATAACTACCAAAGCATCTGTCGCTATATGGATGCAAGAACTGCCGCATTAAAGGATAACAGCGGTATTGATGTCACCTTCTGTGATGAGATAAAAGCGTTTCTTTCAGGCAAAAAAGACACTGCCTCTCTCTCAAAACTCGGAATATTATATAATGATTGCTTTGCATCTGACTACTATAATGCTGTCCCAGCTGCACCGATAAACACTCTTACGTTCACAAAACCGCTTGGGAGAGAAATATTCTGCGGGCTTGACATAGGTTCACCGGTGTCAGAAATTGAGAAGAAATTCGGCATTCCAAACAACATCACCTATGAGAAAAACGGACGGATTTACTACTTTGACGGGTATTCGGTTATGTTTTACGGTACAGATAAAATCGAATATATCTGTATCGCAAAAATGCCTGAACTGGATGAAAGCTATGAAAATCTGCTTGATTATGTTATTAAACAAAAGCGGAGTGAAAAATCTGTTGAATATGGAGATATTATAGATAAGTATCCGAATTACAGCTATTTTACATCGTCAATGGGGTTCTATATTGAGTATCCTAACGGAATAAGCATACATTGACAGTATAATCAACACTCTCGGACTTGAAAGCAAGCTTAATAATCTCCCGAATCAATTGTCAGGCGGACAGCAGCAGAGAGTTGCAATAGCAAGATCTCTTGCTGCAAAACCTGCAATCATTCTTGCCGATGAACCGACAGGAAATCTTGACAGCAGAACAAGTCAGGATGTTTTATCTTTATTAAAAATCACAAGCGAAAAATTCGGTCAGACTATTGTAATGATTACCCATAACGAAGAAATTGCACAACTTGCCGACCGTATTGTCCGAATTGAAGACGGAAAAATTTCAGGCGGTGATAACAATGCTTAAGGTTAACAATAAACCTGTTATAAGAAATATTGCCGCAAAAAGCTATAAATCAAACAGCGGAAGAAACAGGATTGCTGTCTTTGCAATTATGCTCACAACTATACTGTTCACGGTAATTTTCACACTAGGAATGGGTGTCGTTGAAAGCATGGAATACAATAATATGCGTATGGCGGGGGGTTCTTCTCATGGGTCGCTGAAATATCTCACAAAAGAACAGTATGAAAAGCTATCCCAGCACAAGCTTATAAAGGAAGTCGGGGAAAATATTGTTGTTGGAAATGCTGTTAATGAAGAATTTCTAAAGCGTCCTGCTGAAGTGGATTATAGTGATAAAACGGCGGCAAGGATTGGATTTATTGAGCCTGAAACAGGAAAGCTCCCCGAAGCCGAAAATGAAATCGTAACAGATACTATCACTCTTAACTTACTTGATGTCAAGCATAAAGTCGGTGAAACCGTACATCTTGATATTGATATAGGCGGTAGTATTCTTTCAAAGGATTTTATTCTGAGCGGTTATTATGAGGGCGACGGAGCTTTTCAGATAGGTATAATCAGTGTATCCAAAGCATTTATTAATAAGCATCTTGCCGGAATGGGACAGGATATCGAAAGAATAAAACAAGGTGACTATACCGGAACAATCCGTGCTGATATTATGTTCAAGAACAGCTCCGATATTGAGGATAATATTGTTTCCGTTATAAACGAAAGCGGATACAATACAGATAAAAATGATGATAATACAATAGCCTACGGAGTAAACTGGTCATACATATCAACAAGCCTCTCAAACAACGGCTATGCGGCTGTTGTTATAGCTCTTGGTTCACTGCTTATTGTTTTTACAGGTTATCTTATTATCTACAACATATTTCAAATTTCTGTTATCCGTGATATACGTTTTTACGGACTTCTTAAAACAATAGGTACTACCGGGAAACAAATACGAACCATTCTTGTAAAACAAGCTCTTAAAATGTGCGTATATGGAATACCCTTCGGACTTACAGCGGGATTTATCATCGGAAAGCTCTTGCTCCCGTTAATCATGGAAAATATGTTCGGCGGTAAATCAAAAGTAAGCCTTAACCCTATAATTTTTATAGGTTCAGCGGCATTTGCAGTATTCACAGTTCTATTAAGCTGTAATAGACCTGCAAAAACAGCGGCAAAAATTTCGCCTGTTGAGGCAGTAAAATTCAGCGGGGTTGACTCTGGCTATACAAAAAAAGTTAAGCATTCTTCAAACGGCGCAAAGCTGCACAGAATGGCATTTTCAAATCTGGGAAGAAACAGAAAGCGTACAATTATTTCGGTAATTTCAATGTCGCTCAGTCTTGTACTAATGAATTCGGTTTTCATGCTCGCTGGAAGCTTTGATATGGATAAATTCGTACAGAAATTTATTGACGTTGATTTTCAGATTGCCCACGCTAGTTATTTTAACTATGAATATATGAGGACTGGAAACGAAACCAGCAAGACCTTTGTTGATGCGGTTAAATCACAGCCGAGCTTTGAAAACGGTGGGGGTATTTATACTTCGGATACTTCTCTGCGTGCGGAATATTTTGGCGATATAAATTACTCTGGATCTGATATGCATTTTGATGAAACAAACGGATTGTTCACGAGAATTTATGCTATGGATGATTTTACTCTGGGAAATCTTGATATTGTAAAAGGCAATTTTGATCTAGAAAAATTCAAAACAGGTAATTATGTTTTGCTTGGATTGACGGCTGACGACAACGGAAATATTTATTATGATGAAGCTTTATATAAAGTAGGAGAAAAAGTAAAACTCAAGGTTCTTGAGGATATTATATATAATAATAAAGAAATAGAAAAAACAGCTGAAGAATTAAACACAGATAATGTAATCGGCGGAAACTTTACTCAGATTTACAGTGAGTCAAAGGAATATGAAGTAATGGGTTATTATCGCATGGGTCATACAAATACCAGCCGTTCATACGGAGATATGGTAACTTTTGCTCTGCCCGACAATGAACTTGCAAAATACGGCACCCTCAAGCTTATGACGTATCTTTTTAATGTTCAGGACGGTTCAGATGAACAAATGGAACAGTTTGTGAAAAACTACACGGAACATGCCGAACCAACAATGAATTACTGCTCAAGAGAAAACTATAAAAATGAATTTGTCCAGTTTCGCACCATGCTCCTGACAGTCGGAGGAACGCTATGCTTTATAATAGGTCTTATCGGCTTGCTTAATTTTATTAATTCCATAAATACAAGTATTCTGGCACGACGAAGAGAATTTGCTATGCTGCAAAGTATCGGAATGACAGGAAATCAGCTTCAGAAAATGCTCGTGACAGAGGGCTTTTTCTATGCGGCGTTAACAATAATCTCTTCTTTTATAATTACTGCGGCTTTTTCAGTTACTGTTTTAAAAGGAATATCGGATATAATGTGGTTTTTTAGCTACGATTTTAATATAATTTCGTTACTCATTGCATATCCTTTTTTACTGATAACAGCGTTTGTTATTCCTGTCGACCTGTTCGTTACGGATGCATCTGTCAATTTCATCATATAAAAGTTCGAGGCTGTCAATCGAATTACCGTAATATGCGATTTTTGTGTTTGTTATTTCTGATTTTTTAAGAAATGCTTTTAATCTTCTGCATGATGAGAGAAACTGCTGAAATTCCGTCAGCTCTTTAGGATCTAGCATTCCGCCTTTTTTTGCTGTTTCCATGTATTTTTCCGTATTTTTCATAGCCGTCAGAGGAGGATTCCCGACCGAATCAAGAATAAGTCTAGCTTCCGTTGTTTCCTCACAGGATAATCTTACTTCGCTTTCCCTCAAAAACGGTGAAAGCTCTGAAATTCTTGCTTTCGCTTTATCAGTAAGCGCATATTCGCTTAACATTTCAAGTATTTTATCAAATTCAAGTGTATTTTTACTATTCATTTTAATCACCTCAATAAAAAATCCGCAGTGTACCGTTCTTCAACAAATACCTGCGGACATAGTTATCCTGATAAATTAAAAAGCACGGCAGATTATGCCATGCCCTGTAAATATAACAGGACGGCTGTTGTTAACAGTATATCGTGAAAAAAGTACACAAACCAAGACATATAAAAATATGCCCCAAAATGTTACAATTGAGAAGGGCAATTACTTGCCGCAGACCTCATTCACTGATACTATTAACAAAAAACCATCCTTTCAAATTCAAATTATGCTGTGAGTATAGCACTGTTTCTTGATTTTGTCAAGTGGTCAGAATTCATTTATAACGAATTACAGCTGAACAATCTCTTTAGGTTCAAGATTTTTCGCCATAGTCCATATTGTCGCAGTACCGTTTTTAAGGGTATATACGACAAAAACCTTGTGAAACTCTTCGAGTGAAATATTATTTTTCCACGTGAGAAATGATCTTGAGGGATGAGCGGCTATTTCGTCCTTAAAATCATTATCGTCAATTTCTTCAAGCTCGCCGCTTATTCTTATCTGTGCATCGCCGCAGTTAAAGCAAAGCTCCGCTTTATTGTTTTCAGTAATCTGCTTATATAAATCTCTCATTGTTCCGGTATGAAAAACTATTCCGGAATCATCGGCTTTATAGAGAAGCATTCCTCTTACTCTCGGCTGATTGCCGTCAGCTGTTGCCAGATAAAAAACGGGGTTTTGGTTTATTGCCTCCAGAATTTCCTGCTTAGTCATATGTATACCTCCATATATTTCATTAAGTTAACTTTAATATAAATATATGCTATCACACTTAAATCAATAAAAATATCAGTATTTTACTTTTTATTTTCATAATTCTGCTTTGTGTAAATTTTTTTATAATCGGTCGGAGTAAGTCCTGTCTGCTTTAAAAAATATGATGAAAAATGTGACGCGCTCCCAAAGCCACAAATTAAAGCAACCTCTGTCACAGCTTTATCACTGCATTTTAAGAATTTTTTTGCCTTTTCAATACGTACTTTCAGAATATATTTTATGGGTGGGATACCGGTTTCTTTTTCAAATGTCCGTGTAAAATGAGATACAGACATATTTGACATCTCCGCAAGACAAGAAATTGTCAGCTTGTTTCCATAATTCCGATATATGTATTGTTCGGCTTTTTCAATTTCATAACTGCTTGAAACAGGCTCAAAGCTGAACTCTGTTTTTAGCAGATCTGCAATAATTTTATGCGTTATCAAATAGGCTAAAGATTCAAGAACTTTTTTCTGACTATTGTTTTCATATTCATGTATAAACTGTTTGATGTAAAATATGATTTCACTGCCGACAATAAATTGTTTCCAAAAATACAGCGGCGGTTCAGTTTCTCCGTATGAAAAATATTCGCCGCTAAAAAGCTCCTCTGAAATTACTATTGCATAATAATGCGTGTAAGAATCCCCCTGTTCTTCCGTATGAGGTATATCAGGCGACATCGCAACAGCAAAATAGCTGTTTTTCGGGACCTTAAGCTCCTGATTTACTATATTGTGTTCAGGTGCCGTAAAAATATTGAACATATATGACGGATGAGTGTGATTGGGCGTTATCGCATAGTTACAGTAGCCTATACTGGGTATGAAAATACCAAGTTCGTCCGTAACATAACAGTCAACATATTTAAGATCATCAGCAGTAATATCGCCGACAAGTCTGCGTATTTTTTCTAAATCCTGCATTACAATCACTTCCGGCACAAAAAAGATAAGGGCGGTTTTTCCGCCCTATAATATGTTATCATGTTTGTCAAGAAGATGTTCTTTCAGCTTTTGAAACGACTCGTCACTTATGTCATGTTCAAGTCTGCATGCATCTTCTGCGGCAACCTGTTCATTCACGCCTAACCCTACAAGCCATGAAGTAAGTACCTGATGACGCTCATAAATTCTGTTCGCCATTTCACTTCCGTCTTTTGTAAGGGCGATATAACCATCGGTATCAATCTCAATAAATCCGCCGTTTTTTAGTATGCCTACCGCACGGCTGACACTCGGCTTTGACAGATTCATTTCATGGACAATGTCAATCGAACGAATATCCCTACCTTTATTTTTCAGTACAAGTATTGTTTCCAGATAATTTTCACCTGATTCATGTATACCTGCCATTCCATTACCTGCCCTCAATTAAATTTGCATATCACTATATTTTTATTTTTCATTTTAACATAACTATGCAAAACAATCAAGTCTATCCGCTGTTTTTATAGCACATTTATTCCCACCTGAAAAATCTCACCGAGATAGCCGCACATATGACTATAAAAGCCAGCATTATAATAATCGGCGCTAAAACATTTTCAGCGGGAAGCCCCAGTGCCGCACCTTTAAGGAGCTTTATTCCCTGTGTCAGAGGAAGAATATCGCTGGCTTTTTGCAGCACTTTTGGCATAATTTCATATGGAAGAGTTGCACCAGAAAGCAGAAGCATGGGGAAATAAAGAATACTGCATAACAGCTCAGCGGCTTTCATATTCGGGGATACGCTTGCCACAAGCATTCCTATACTGAAAACCGAAAGCAGTACAATAAGATATGCAAGAAGAAATCCGCCGACATTTTCTCCGAGCCTAAATCCAAAAAATAAAGCACTTACCCCATAAACGCCAATCAATGATATGATTGAGATAATAAAATTCACAGCGAGCTGAACCATCAGAAGTATCGCAGGGCTGACAGGAGTCACCTTAAACCGCCTGAGAATTTTTCTGTGACGGTAATCTGACAGAGCAAGAGGTACTCCCATCAAGCCTGTTGCCGCAATACCAATTGAAGCAACTGCCCCAAATGACTGTTCAAACATTGTGTATGATGCGCCCTCAAATGCAGGCTTATCGCCCATAACAAGTCCGAGTATAACCGCAAGAACCGCTGAAAACCCCACTCCGAAAAAAATTGTGTTGCAGTCACGAATGATGAGCTTTAATTCTGAAACAAATAAAGTTTTAAATGCTTTCATTTTCAATTTCCTCCCCCGAATAATAAAGATATGCATCCTCAAGATTATTACAGGAAGCACCGCTGATTACGTCTGAAACACTCCCCTCAGCAACTGTTTTCCCCTTTTTAAGTATGTGGATTCTGTCACACAGAGCTTCAACCTCGTCCATATAATGCGAAGTCAGTACAATTGTCAGCCCGTTGTCTTTAAGCATCTTTAAATATTTCCATATATCGCGGCGCGCTTTGGCATCAAGTCCTGTTGTCAGCTCATCAAGAAACACAAGCTCAGGCTTTGGTATAAGTGCCAGCAAAACAGACAGGCGCTGTCTTTCGCCGCCTGAAAGGTCATAAACTAAACTTTTTTCCTTGCCAGACAGCCCGAATGTAACAATAAGCTTTCGCCAGTCAACAGGATTTTTATAAAACGAAGAGGTGACCTTACAAATTTCATCGACCTTTATTTTTGTCTGATAATTGCTTTCCTGAAACTGAACACCGACTTTTTCAAAAAGCTTTTTTCTGTCTTTTACTGAATTCATTCCGAGTATTTTAATATCTCCGCCATCTGGAACTTTTACTCCGAGAATGCACTCTATGCTGGTACTTTTCCCTGCGCCGTTATGTCCGAGAAGTCCGAATATTTCGCCCTTTTTAACCTCAAAGGAAAGATTGTCAACAGCCGTAAAATTGCCGTAGCTTTTTCTTAATCCGTTTACAGTAAGGATACTTTCCATTTTCAACACCCTTTCAAATAATCTAATATGATTATAGCTTAAAAAACGGAAACTTTCTTGACTTAAATTGCAATAAAAGCACCCTGCCGCATGACAGAGTGCTTTTGGTTATATAAGCTTTTTAACAGGTCTTGCTTCGATGTATCCTCTCCACCCCTGAGGCTCAAGCTGAAATCTTGGCGAAACTGAATCCGCCCATTCATATCCGTATGTATTGGGATTATATTTCTCCATCGCCCGCTGAATCTCGTCAATTGCGTCATAAAACGAATCGTCAGTATCATCAAAAGGCGGCCCCTGAAAAACCATCATACTGCATGGTTCAAGGCTCATTACTTCAAACCCTTCGGGAATTTTCCCGCTGTAGCTGACAGGAACTTCAACTCCCTGAACATATTTTGATGTTCCGTAAGGAATAAGCTTATCGGGAAGCCATGCACCGATAGGCTCATAAAGTGCCTCTTTAACGCTGCATAGTATTCCCCAGATGTCACATCCAACTTCCTCACAATAGCTGAAATAATCCTCTGCTGTGTTCCCTCTTTTTAGAATAAATTTTCGTTCAGGGCGTTCAATAATCTGGACAAATACAGTTCCTCCGGTTGTTTTTTCTTCCACAGGCTTTTCTCCTCTCTGACAATAACGGTAATGAGATAAAATCGGTATCGGCATGAACAGCTTTATGGGAGGCGGATTTTTGCTGTAACGGTAAGGCGTTATTCCGAATTCTTTTGAAAAAGCTCTTGTAAATCCCTCATGACTGTCAAACATAAAATCCAGCGCCGTGTCAATCACCTTGACATTTTCATCACGCAGCTTTAATGCCGCTTTTGAAAGCCTTAAAAGACGGATATACTCAAAAGGCGTTTTCTCCATAAGCTCGCTGAAAATTTTAATACAGTAAAAAGGTGAGTACCCGCAAGCTTTTGAAAGATCAGAAAGAGTTATCGGCTCTAAAATGTGCAGCTCCATATAATCCTGCATTTTCTGTACGGCATAAACTTTTTCAGGCTCCATACCATCGCCTCCAAGCTTTAATAATATCATTATCTGTTAAACATTTCTTGACTTTAATTGCTGTAATTATTTATGCCATGGCAAAAATAATAAAATGCGATAACTATATCAGGAAAACATAGGATAACCATTTTTAGCAGCCTCTTCTTATAACTGTCCTGATATAGATTAAAACTATATTATTGTATAGTGTTTAAGTATTACCTTATTAACAACAAATTGTGCTATAATATTTAAACATATATATGAGAGGATACTATTATGAAAACATCAGATATTTTTAAAAATAAAACAGTGCTGTCATTTGAGGTTTTTCCTCCTAAAAAGACAGCCCCCATTGAAACTGTATATAATACGCTTGACGAATTAAAAAGTCTATCCCCCGACTTTATAAGCGTTACCTACGGCGCGGGCGGAAGCTTAAACAATTCCTCGACTATTGAAATTACATCGGCAATAAAGAACAGGTACGGTATCGAAAGCATTGCACATCTTCCATGTATAAATTTGTCGAAAGAAGAAGTTTTGTCCGTTCTTGAAAAGCTGAAAGAAAATCACATTGAAAACATTCTTGCATTAAGGGGTGACATAAGCCCTGATTATCCGATGAAAGAAGACTTTAAGCACGCAAGCGACCTTGTTTCGTTCATAAAGGCAAACGGTGATTTTAATATTATCGGCGCATGCTATCCTGAGGGACATCCTGAAAGCAAAAATCTTGTAGACGATATAATTAATCTTAAAATAAAGGTTGATTCAGGAACAAATCAGCTTGTTTCACAGCTTTTCTTTGATAATGACAAATTTTATTCATTTCTTGAAAGAGCGCGATGTGCGGGAATAGCCGTTCCGATTGAGGCGGGAATTATGCCCGTCCTTAACAAAAAGCAAATTGAACGCATGGTTTCACTCAGTAATGCAACTCTCCCCAAAAAGTTTGTCACAATGATGGAAAAATACGAGGATAAGCCCGAAGCTATCCGCGACGCGGGGATTGCATATGCCGTTGACCAGATTGTCGACCTTATTTCACAGGGCGTCGACGGAATTCACCTTTATACCATGAATAACGCCTATGTCGCACAAAAAATCAGCGAAGCAGTGAAAACAATAATCAAAGTACACTGACAAATTACGACTGAACATTAAATCCTTATTCCGAAATAATCTTTTTCAATTCTTCAATATAATTCTGAGCCGCCTTAGTTAAGACGGCTTTTTTGTTTACAATCCAGCCCACGCTCATTTTTTCGTCACATTCAAGAGGAACAGAAATAATATTGTCACCGTTAAGGTCGCTGCTTAAAATGCCCGTACAGATCGTATACCCATTAAGTCCTATAAGCAGGTTGAAAAGCGTTGCGCGGTCGCTGACATGAATACTTTTTTTATGAAAAACCGTACTCAAAATTTCTTCCGAAAAATAAAAGGAATTAAACTCCCCCTGTTCAAATGAAAGGCAGGGGTAATCTTCAAGGTCATCTAATTTCACGGATTTTTTTGACGCAAGCGGATTATCTTTGCTGACAAATACATGGGGCTTTGCTTCAAAAAGTGTATTGAATAATAAATGATTTTCCTGCAAAAATTTCGTTATAACCTTCTCATTAAAATCGTTTATATAAAGAATTCCTATTTCACTACGCATATTTTTTACATCTTCAATAATATCGTGCGTTCTTGTTTCACGGAGGGTAAATTCATACTCATCAGCATCGCTTGATTTAATAAGATTTACAAAAGCGTTCACCGCAAAGGCATAATGCTGGGTTGATACCGAGCAAAGCTGTCTTGACGGCTTTTTGTTCTTATATCTTTGTTCAAGAAGTTCAGCCTGCTCCGCAACCTGACGGGCATATGAAAGAAATTCCGCACCGTCAACAGATAAAGAAATCCCTTTTGCCGAGCGGCTGAAAATCTCTATTCCAAGCTCTGTTTCAAGCTCTTTAAGAGCATTTGAAAGGCTCGGCTGGGATATAAAAAGCTGCTTAGCCGCCTCGCTTATTGAACCGCATTCAACCGTTTTAAGTACATATTTTATCTGCTGGAGCGTCATTAAAATCACCTTTTTCATAATTCATACTGATTGCTTTAGGTGTCCGTTGAAACAGTGCTTAATATGTCGCGGAATTCTTTTTCGTAGTCAGGATATTTTCCTTTTGTCGTTCCGCATAATACGGAAAAAGCATTCTCTCCCCCTATATAATACCCCGAAAGATACGTCTGTTCGCCTTTTCCCTGTTTAACTGTGAATTTAAGCTGATTGGGTTCAAACGCAATTTCATAATTAATATCGTCGTATAGCTCAGAATAAGTTTGCTTTGCCGACAGGATATATTCCGAAAGCTCGATTTCAGTATCGTATGTTACGGTAATAACGGCATTCCCGTCGGAATAGCATTTTATTCCAGCTTCCGTTTCAAGGGCTTTCCATTTGCGGTCAAGATTGAAAGAAATATTATCGTAGGGAGAAACCGACATAAACTCCTCCATGCTATTATGCTTTGTCTTTATAGATGTGCAGGAGGTCAGAATCAAAATACATACTGTCAGAATAAAAATACGTTTCAGATAAATCCCCCCTAAAAAATAAGGACAGCCCGAGAGCTATCCATAATTTAAATATAAGTATCTGAAAGCATTATAACATCTCAGCCGCAAAAATACAAGATTTTTCTAATGGAAAATTCAATAATATTTTGCGGCTGTTTTTTAATTTAAGCTCCTACTTTTGACCGTAATATGCGTTCGCGCCATGTTTTCGCAGATAATGCTTGTCAAGCAGATTCTGACTCATATCGGGAGTATTCGGTGAGAGTGTCAGGGTATGCCATGCCATAGCGGCAAGCTCTTCAAGCACGACTGAATTGTGAACAGCCTCATGCCCGTCCTTGCCCCACACAAATGGAGCATGGTTTGCAACAAGCGCTGCCGGAATAGTCCTAAAATCCGGACAGCATTCTACTATAACCCTACCTGTTTCAAGCTCGTACTTGCCCTTTATTTCTTCGGCAGTCATGTCACGGGTACAAGGTATTCCGCCGTAAAAATAGTCGCCGTGAGTAGTGCCAAGCGGCGGGATATTGTGTCTTGCCTGAGCGAATACCGTTGCAAAGCGGCTGTGAGTATGCACAACACCGCCGATGCCGTCAAAATTTCTATATAATTCAAGATGTGTCGGTGCATCGCTTGAGGGCTTTAGCCTGCCGTCTATCACATTTCCCTCTAAATCCAAAACAACAATGTCGTCAAGAGTCATGCTTTCGTATTCAACGCCGCTCGGCTTTATTGCAACAAGTCCTGTTTCGCGATCATATTCGCTGACATTACCCCATGTGAATGTAACCAAGCCGTATTTTGGAAGCAGTAAGTTAGCATCCAGAACACGCTGCTTTAGCTTTGTTATCTCCATATAATATCACCAAGACGAAGTTCATTTTCAAGAGCGGCCGGAGTTGTATTTTTATTGATATTAACAAATTCAATACCCATAATGCGGGCAAAATCACGAAGAATATCAACGCTTATGTCATATGAAAGAACGGTGTGATGTGCGCCGCCGGCAGTAATCCAGCATTCGGCACCTGTCGTAAGGTTCGGCATAGGTTTCCACATTACGCGCGCTACCGGGAGGTTAGGCATAGTCTGAATAGGCTTTCAATTTCTGCGGCTGTCTTTACCGTTTGCTTATATTCAACAGGCCACGGAAGCTTTAAGCTGTTTACAATCTCTTTCGCATCTTTTTCTACCTTTGCCAGAGTTTCCTCACCATAAAGGAACTGTGAGCCGGCGATAAACCAAAATATCATAATGCATCCACCTTTATTATTTCAGATTAAGCGAAACCGCACATTTTTCTATTGCAAGCCCCGCCTTGAATTTTTCCATAAATATCGAGAAGCCGTCTATATCGTCTTTATCAGGTGACAAACAGCTGCCGTTGAGATTTGCGAAAACGCGGCTGTTTAAATAATCTGTCAGCTGCTCACTTTTATCCTCTCGTGCCTGATATGCCGCCAGTAATGCAATTCCCCACGCACCGCCCTCACCTGCCGACTCCATAAGTGCAACAGGGACTTCAAGTGCGGCCGCCAGAAAACGCTGTCCTGTAATAGGTGATTTGAAAAGTCCGCCGTGAGCCAGCATTTTTTCAAGCGTTACATTTTCCTGCTTTAGCAGTATATCCATACCGATTTTTAAGGTTGCTATGCAGGAATAAATCAGAGTGCGCATAAGATTTGCCGCATTAAACTCCGATTCGGGAGTTCGTACAAGCAAAGGTCTGCCCTCAGTCAAGCCTGTAACGTGTTCGCCTGAATAATAATTGTACGTCAGCAAGCCGCCGCAGTCGGGCTTCCCCGACAAAGCCGCTTCATAAAGCTTGTCATAAAGCTGAGGCTTAGGTATATCAAGCCCGAACAACTTAAGTGTATCGCCAAGCATACGCACCCAAGCGTCCAGGTCGGTAGTGCAGTTATTGCAGTGCACCATAGCCACCGGACTTCCGCACGGCGTTGTTACAATGTCAATTTCCTTATGCACCGATGACAAATCCTGCTCGAGTACCGCCATAGCAAAAATTGACGTTCCGGCGGAAACATTGCCTGTTTTCGGCGCAATGCTGTTCGTCGCAGCCATACCAGTCTGAGCGTCCCCCTCTGGAGGGCAAAAGCTTATTCCGGCTTTTAGCGTGCCTGTCGGATCAAGCAAAATGGCACCCTGTTCTGTAAGCTTGCCGGCACATTCGCCGACACCGATAATTTTGGGCAAAACATCGGGAAGCTCCCATCTAAAGCCTCGGTCAGCCGTCAGCTCCGAAAATTTTTCTGCCATACGTGCATTATAATCTTTTGTATCCGGATCTATCGGGAACATTCCGGAAGCATCGCCGATTCCGAGAACCTTTTCACCGGTTAGCTGCCAGTGGACATATCCCGCAAGAGTCGTAAAAAAGCTAAGTTCTGACACATGAGATTCATCATTCAGAATTGCCTGATAAAGGTGAGCGATACTCCATCTTTGGGGAATGTTGAATTCAAATGAATCAGTGAGTACAGCTGCCGCCTCTTCGGTCATCGTGTTGCGCCAGGTACGAAACGGCACAAGCAGCTTGTCATTTTTATCAAATGCTAAATAGCCGTGCATCATTGCAGAGATACCAATTGATGCGGCTGTTTCAAGCTGAACGCCATATTTCTCACGAACATTGTCGGACAGATTTTTAAAACATAACTGCATAGCCTGCCAGACATCATCAAGAGAATAAGTCCATATGCCTTGTTCAAGGTGATTTTCCCAGTCATATGCGCCTGATGCAATAGGTGAATAATCCTCACCTATTAAAACAGCTTTAACACGTGTCGAGCCTAATTCTATGCCGATTGAAGTTTTACCTTCCTGAATTTGACTTGCTATATTCATAATGTGTTACTCCTTGCTGCGCACGGCTTTTTTAACAACGGCTTTAACGCTTACATTATTTTTACGTGACATAACAATACTCTGAATTATAAGGAACAAACAAAGCATTGCGGCTATTGTAATTCCAGTCCACCACGCCTGATCCAGTCCGACTGATGCAACAATATTTTGAATTGTGCTGAGCGAAAGCACCCCGAACAAGGTACCGATAATGTTTCCGACACCGCCTGTCAGCATTGTTCCGCCAATAATTGATGATGCAATTGCATTCATCTCCGCGCCGCTTGCGTGTGAAGCAGAGCCTGAGCCAACGTGCATAAAGTATACAAAGCCGCCTATTCCTGCCAGCAGTCCGCATATCAGATAAGAGAAAAATTTTGTTCGCTTGACATTTACGCCAAGCATCAATGCACTCTGATTGCTTCCGCCGACTGCGTAAAACTCACGTCCGAGCTTTGCCCATTTAAGTACGCAAAAAAGTACAGCCACAACAATAAGTGCAACAACCACGCCGATTTCAATATAAGCGTCAACATAATTGCCCGCTTTATTTATTGAGCCTAATCCCGGCATAATAACGCGGGTTTCTTTCAGTGCAACAAATTCCTGATTTTGAACGTTAAAAGGATTGGAATTTACAATTGTGGTCATTCCTCTTGCAAAAAACATTCCCGCAAGAGTAACAATAAACGGCTGAATATCAAGGTATGCAATCAAAAATCCCTGAACTAAACCGAATGCAAGACCAATAGCAAGTGAAATAAGAATTGCTGTAAATACATTGCCGTTATGATAATCAAGATAAACCGCACAGCTCATACTTACCAAAGCCATAACGCCGCCCATTGAAATATCAATACCGCCTGTAATCATAACAAGGCTCATACCGCAGGAAATAATTATCAATGCGGCGTTTGCGTTTAATATGTTGAATAGTGTCTGCGCCTTGAGAAAGCCGCTCCCAAGGAATATCATTGCGCCTATGTACATTAAAAAGAAAACTACAATGGTGATTATCAGGAGCAGATTGGTGTCGGTAATATTTTTGGATTTATCCCTCAGCTTGTTTCCTGCTGAAGATATTTTTTTAAGAAACGACATACTATACCCCCTCCTTACTTGGCTGACGCGGCTTGAGGGCTTTGAAGAGAGAAGAAAGCTTTTCTCTTACAATCGGTGCGCTGAGAATTACCAGAATAATTACAACGACTGCCTTGTATGCTGAAAGAGCATCTGACTGAACGTCGAATTTATAAAGTGTTGTTGTTAGGAACTGTATAACGTATGCGCCGAGAATGGAAGCACTCATGTTAAACTTACCCCCGCTTAATGCGTTCCCGCCGAGAGCAACTGCAAGGATAGCATCCATTTCTATATCCTTAGCGATAACCGAATAGTTAATTGACGAAAGACGGCTGACCTTGATAAAGCCTGCAACCGCTACGCAAAGGCCTAAAATTACGAATGTCAGAAACTTAATCTGTGCAGGATTAAGACCATTCAGACTTGACGACTTATCATTAATTCCAACAGACTGTGAATACAAGCCGAGATTTGTGAACCGTAATGCAAGGTGAATTATAATTATACACGCCAACGCTATAAAGAACGGCGTAGGAACGGGTATGCCCGGGATAAAACTTCCAAAATAACTAAACGTAGCATCCTTGACAATCGGAAGCTCATTATTGTTAATCCATGCGGCAATAGAGCGCCCCGCAGTAAAAAGAATAAGTGTTGCGACCATCGGCTGAATTTTAAATACGGAAACAAGAGCTCCGTTGAAAGCACCGAACAGCATTGCGACCACACAGCTAACTAAAAATGCAACAATAATAGGCGCCTGGAGTGTTTCGGGGCGGGAGTTTGTTCCGCATAGTACCCTTAGCACAACGCTGCCGCTTATTGCTATTGCGGCGCCGACACTTATGTCCTGACCGCCTGAGGCGGCTGTTACCAACGTCATACCGATAGCAAGGATAGCAAGCTCAGAGCCGTAATCCAAAATGGTTATAAGATAACCAGAAAGGACAGGATCCCCCGCGCTGTTGTATCCTAGAGCTATTTTAAAAAATGACGGATCGGCAATTAAATTAAAAAGCGCAAGTAACAATAATGCTGCTATTGGAATAAATATTTGACGTTTAAATAGTTTGAAAAAGAAGTTCGTAGTATTTTGAAGTAAAGGATTTTGTGACTGCATTATTTTTCGTCACCTCCGGCTATTGTATTCATAATCATGTTCTGAGTTAAATCTTCGCCCGAAAGTTCGCCCACAGCTTTGCAGTCTCTCATGACAATCAAGCGTGAACAGGTACGCAGCATTTCATCAATTTCGGAAGAGATGAACGTTATACTCATACCCTCTGATGCGAGTTTCAGCACCAGCTTTTGAATATCAATCTTTGTACCTACATCGATTCCTCGTGTCGGCTCATCGAGAATAAGATATTTAGGATTGGTAAGAAGCCAGCGTGCAAGAATTACCTTTTGCTGATTTCCGCCGGAAAGCGATTTGATTGGCGTATCAGCTGAGGCGGTTTTAATACCCAGAAGCTTTATGTATTTATCCGCAAAGGCATTTGCCTCCGCTTTTGTAAATGGCTTAAAAAAGCCCTTTGTAACCTGTAATGCAAGAATAATATTTTCGCGTACCGAAAGATCTCCTACAATACCATCTCTCTTACGATCCTCTGGTAGATAGCCTATGCCGTGTTTCATCGCGTCAATCGGCTTTGAAATTTTAACTTTTTTGCCGTTCATTTTAACTGTTCCGCCGATAATTCTGTCTGCGCCGAAGATTGCTCGTACACATTCGCTTCTGCCTGAACCAAGCAGTCCGGTAAAACCATTTACTTCGCCTTTACGTATACGGAAATCAAACGGCTTGATTCCGGCGTCACTCGCAAGTTCTTCCGCCTCAAAAACAGGCTCTGACTTGCCGTTTTCAACGTATGCCTTACTTTCACCGTGAATATCCGAAAGATCGTCTAAATCCTTACCGAGCATTTTTGAAACAAGCTGAACACGGGGAAGATTTTTAATTTCATATTCGCCTACAAGCTTGCCGTCACGCAAAACGGTAATTTTGTCGCATACCTCATAAACCTGATCTAAAAAGTGAGTAACAAAGATAATACCAACGCCCTTTGCCTTAGCCTGATTCATTTGGGTCATTATTAATGATACCAACCTTAATTGTCTTATCTCCGGTTGCTTTGTCGTCCTTTGCGCCTTTGGCACATCCGGTTACTGACAAACAGAGCGTTGCAGCTACAGCGAATGCAAGAATTTTCTTAAACATTATTATTACCTCCAAAATTATTTGTCACTTCGTAGTGCGAGTTTGTATTTACATTATATTAGATTTGTACGTACATTTATACCTAAAATCTTAGGTAAATTGTTTAAAATATTATGATGTTATTTATTCATATATTTCCTGTTGTAATATAAGTTTAATGCCCTAGAAATTGATGTTGCTGCTTTTAAATTCGCGCGGAGTCTGTCCTGTATTCTTTTTGAATATCTGACTGAAATAGCGGTAATCCTTAAAGCCGACCTTGTAAGCTATTTCCGACACCTGCATTGATGTGCAGCAAAGAAACTCCTTTGCCTTATCAAGTCTTATTTTTGTCAGATAATCGACAAAATTTGTACCTACATCTTTTTTAAATATTGAGCTGAAATACGTGGGGCTCAGATTTATCGCCTCCGCAACACTGCCTAATGACAACTCATCGCAGGCATAGTTTTTGGATATATATTCCTTTGCTTTTTTTATCACGGCGTAGCTGTCCTCGCGGGAGAATTCCATGCGCCATATTATGCATTGCTCCAGCATATCCGAAAAGTATTCATATGCCGAAGCCAAAGTTGCCAGCTTTGCCGCAATATCGTCAATGCTTCCGAACCGATTGGTAAATTCTTCGTTAGTTATACCGATCTCTCTTGTAAAGGTTCGGACAGATATATAAATATCCATTGTAATATACAGCCGGAACATAAGCGATTCAAGCCGTTCATAGCCAACCTCCTCAAAAAAAGAGTTCAATATCTCTTTGCGCTTTTCCCTTTTCCCGCTCCTGAGAAACTGGTCTATTTTAGCCATATCAATCTTTTGCACATCTGTTTTATATTGATTTTTATCATTCTGTGGATTTTCAATATCATACATTTTGATCGCCCCTATCCATACTTATTTTAACAAATCAAATGTATAATATTGATTTAACTGCAGAATTTCTTATTACAAGCTCGGGGGTAAACAAAATATCATCGGTATCCGCATTGGGGTTTGCTATCATTTCAAGTAGCTTTGTTGCCGCCTGTTCTCCAATAAGCTGGTGCGGATGACGTACTGTTGTCAACGGTACTTCGCAAACTTTAGCAAGCTTTGAATCATCAATTCCAACGATTGAAATATCGTCGGGAACCTTTATATTTTCTTTTTTGCAGAAATCCAGCAAGCTTACCGCCAGACTGTCATTATAACACACTACGGCAGTAGAATTTCTCAGCAATTCATTTATTCTGTTCTTTGACAAAGTAAAAAGGCTCTTCTTATCGCTTGTTGAAAACCACACTACATTTTGCTCCGCCGTCAGGATACTATGCTGCTCAAAGCTGTTCATAAATCCTTGATAGCGCTTATGCCCCTGCATATCATCAAGCGCAAAAATCCCCGATATTTTTTTATGACCCAAATCAAAAAGATGGTCGGTAAGCAAACGTCCCGCCATAACATCGTCCATTGCAACGCACGGAAAATTAGACCACGGATATTTTGCATTAAAAAAAACAAGAGGGATATTCAGCGCCCTTATTTCCTCATAAAGATTCATATTAGGGTTCGGGAGCGCACTTTTTGACGGTTCAACAATCAGCCCGCGAATATTCTGCGTGAGCATAGCTTTTAGAGCCTGTGACTCCTCAAACACCTGATTATGGGTGATTGAAAGCTGCATACCGACATTGTTTGCACTCAGTACCTTTTCAATACCTGTAACTATGCTTGGAAATATGTAATCGCTGAAATAAGTTGATATAACGCCAACGTTGAAATTATTTCTTACCACGCTGTTTTTCGCAGACTTTACAAAAGTGCCGCTGCCGCGTTTGCGCCAAATAATATCCTGACTCTCAAGCACCATTAATGCCTGACGCACGGTTTGTCTGCTGACATTATGAATATCGCACAGCTCTTTTTCAGAATAAAAGCGTTCCCCCGACGACAGCTGTTTGTCAGAAATATAATTCTTAACCCATTCCACAATTGTCAAGTATTTAAAATCATCCATAGCACCGACCTCTGTTTCTTATTGATTTTCTTTAATTGTACTATCTAATATTTTATTTGTCAATACAAATATTGCTTAATTTTTAAAGTTGTACCGTCAACTATTGCTGCACGTTCTTTATGGCCTCTTCAAAAATAGCAAGTATTATTTTAAAATGCCACTATTACAAATAAAAATACCACCGGCTTAGCCAGCAGTATTTTCCTTGTTGTTATAAGAATTCCCTTACCGTCAGTCATTGCAATGACTTAAATATCTTTCCGTCAAACGAATATATGTAACAGATTCCAACTAAATCCTTATCAAATTTATCTCACTGAGCCTCATTACTTTGTTTTCCGTAAAACATAAGCATAGTATTTTTTATTGAAGGCTTAAATACATTGTCGTGACCATATCCGTCAATTATTTCATAAGAAAGTTTTAATCCTTCATAATTTCTCTTTTTAAGAAAATCCACAAAATTGGTAATTGCATTTACAAAGCTGGTGTTTTCATAACCGCCTACCGAAACATATACATTGCAGTCAAGTTTTGTATTTCTTGAATGATATGCTTCCTCAAATGAGGCAATATTTTCTTTGCCTGTTGATGCCTGAAAAGATGGGCTGCCTATGTAGTAATTCTTAAAAGTATTCTTCCCGATAGTATCGCTGTTAAACAGCGCATAAAAGCCCCAGTATCCGCCGTATGAATGACCTGTGAGTGTCATGTTTTCGCTGTCAACAGAATAATTTTCTGAAAGATAAGGAACGAGATTATCAATAATAAAATGTAAATAGCTTTCAGGGTCTTTTAGAAGATCACGTTCTCTGATTGTTCTGTAATCATATCCATTTGGATAACCGATGCTTACCATAATTACCGGATTGATTTCTCCGTCTTTCATCAGCGGTCTTAATTCCGGATGGTCGCTCAATCTCCACACGCCGTCTGTCATAACTATCATAGGATATTTTTTAGTGCTGTCATATTCAGGCGGCAAGGACAGGTGAATAACAAAAGTATCATCAATTTCTTTGTCATAGACTGATATTTCATTTATGTAGTCAGCACATTCGGGATCAAGCGTCACCACTTCGTTATAGAATTCGTGCTGAGGCGACAGCTTTCCTACAATGATGCTATCTTTTTCAACATCCAGCATTTCAGTCGCATATTCTTTTTTCTTCGGTTCAGTAACGGCTGCTGTGGTCGTGGTTTCAGCTTGCGTTGTTGTTTCTGATTCAGTTATACTGCTGTCAGGGGCGCTTGTAACATCAGTGGATTTGTCAGTACCGCATGATGTTAAAATAAATGAAAGTAATACAACCAACATTAATGCACTAAATAGTTTTTTCATTAAAATCATCCTCATAAATAAAGTAATTTAAGTGTACGATTTATTTATAGCACACTTAGCTAAATAAAGTCTGTTATTTTTAGCTTAATTTTGTCTGATTGGAATTAATAAATACTTTTCATTGACATTATTTTGAACCGAGCTTACTTCAAGAGTAATATTATCCGCCAGTTTATATGAAAAGAACGGCATGATCTCGGTATAAATTCTGTACCAAAGTTTCTGCATTGCCTTTGCTTCATTTTCACTGCATTTAAACTTTATCCATTTACAAGGCGGTATTTTAGTTATAGTTAATTCGTCATCGCTATGGCTTTCTGAACAGGATACGCCAAAAGTAAATCTGAGGTTACCCTCAATTTCATCTCTGTATCCAAGAACACAGCCTTTAAACATATTATCAGCGGATACGGACATAAGCTTATCAAAGCTTTTGTCACAGCATTCTTTAACGAATTCAGGAATGGTAATGCTGTTCTGCTCAAATGATGCCGGCGGGAATATTTTATTATATCCCGCAATGTATATCGGGGCTGTGATTTCAAAGCTGTAGTCAAGCATTGTTCCGCCGGTTGCTTCGATTTTCAGCATAATACGGCTGAATGATTTTGCACCTGACTTGGATTTTTTCATTGCTGACGGTGTAATCCCATGAAATCTGGTGAACGCCTTTGTAAAGCTTTCGGCAGTATCATAGCCATATTTAACGGCAAGGTCTATTATTTTTACATCCGAAACAATCAGCTCTTCGCCGGCTAATGAAAGACGTCTGTTGCGGATATATTCGCCAACTGTATACCCTGTAATTACACTGAAAATTCTTCTGAAATTATATTCGGAAGAAAACACTTCATTCGCAACTTCAAAGGAAGTAAGCTCTGCTGTGTCTGTTATATTATTTTCTATAAAATCAAGCGCTTTTTGCAAGCTTTCAAGCCATTCCATAACCGCTCCTTATTTTTATATGTAATTTTGTCAGTTCAAATTCAATTCATAACAATCATTTGTTAATTATGTTGTTCTTATTTAACTTAACATTATTAATACACTTATCTTAATATGTAATATTTTCTAATATTACTATATAACCTGATTGTTTATTTGTCAATCTCAACTTTTTGACCACGCGCGGTGATTTTCTTCAGTAACAAATTTACCGAAAAATACGATAATCATGATATTGCATATATTATTATAATTATAAATTGCTTATTATCACCGCTTCATCCGTCATATACGAAGACTAAATAAAAAAGCCTTGTAATCCGCATAAATACGGAATTTACAAGGCTTTTAACTTTGGAGCTAGTGACGGGATTTGAACCTGCGACCTGCTCATTACGAATTCAACTCAACGGTTGTGGCAATGTGAGGCAATGTGACGCAAATACCGATATTATGCGGTTTTCCTGATGTAGAGTTTTTTTACATTTGTTGATTTGGAGCGATTTGAGGTAATAATAATGTCCTGATAATGTCCTAATAAATCGACTGAGGGAGATACATTTGATAAAGTACTTGACATTCTTGCCTACAATTTCATTAAATGTAGGCAGGAATGTTAACCAATAACTTTGCGTAGTTACACTTCAAGGCTGTC